>VFQQ010000225.1_pt1 | contig 138262 bp, 103 predicted proteins | sample 3512341 | NCBI WGS metagenome assembly VFQQ01 (sample SAMN10412373, study PRJNA504923) | tailings metagenome | isolation source: Relicate 2 Philex TSF1 revegetated site | place: Philippines: Tuba, Benguet | collected 2017-08-29 | reverse complement strand
ATAACAACCGCCCCGAGTCGGCTCACGCTGACTCGGGGCGGTTTGTTTTTGCGCGCGGCGATATGCCGCGGCCGCTCGTCGCTTCGGAATCTGAGGTCGGTCGTTCGATCTGAACGTCTCGGGCGATCTTCTTTTGGGCCGCCACTGAGGAAGAGCACCAGCGTTGGGAGCTCTGCTTCGCCGCGCCCGAGCTGAGATTCAGATCGGTAGCCAAGTTTTCTGCGTGATGCTGCCAGGGCCAGTTCGCCTCATTCGATGTCGGACCAGCTGAGTTGGCTTCCTCTCGAGGGGACTCGCGTCCGATTTCCCGATTCGAGACGCAGCGATGAGCGATCTTTCCCGGCGCCCTCTCCGAACTCGCGACACGAAATGGGCCAGGAATTCGGCCGCGTGGTTGGCCTCGAAGGGGCTCACTCCCAACTCGATCTCGGTGGCGAGCGTCTTTTTTGCGGCTCTTGGAGGGTTGGCGCTCTTCCTCGCAGGGCGAAGTTCCTCGGGCGTGGCGATTGTCGCGGCCTATGTTTCGGCGATCGTCGGGATCCAGGGACGGCTCCTTTGCAACCTGTTCGACGGGCTCGTTGCGATCGAAGGAGGACGAAAGACGAAATCCGGGGAGCTGTTCAACGAGCTTCCCGATCGGATTTCCGACGTCCTGATCCTCCTGGGAGCCGGATTTTCCATTCGCGGAAACCCTTGGCTCCCCCATCTCGGGTGGGGAGCTGCGGTCATTTCCCTGATTGTGGCCTACGTCCGGGCGCTCGGGGCTTCGGCGGGAGCGGGGCAATGTTTCCTCGGACCGATGGCCAAGCCGCACCGAATGGCGGTGGTGACGGGCGCCTGTGTCGTTGCGATCGCCGGTCTTCCTTGGGGATGGAATGACGAAATCGTCGCGGGAGCATTAGTTCTCATCATCGCCGGTGGACTCGTGACTACGGTTCGCCGGACGGTTGCGGTCGTGCGGACCCTGGAGGCGTCATGATTCCGCACGCTATCGCCGCTTCGCTCCGCCTGCTCACCGGAGCTCAGGCCCGCTGGATCGGGTGCGATCCTGATCCCCGCCCGCGGGTCTATTTCGCCAACCACACAAGTCATCTCGATGGTCCGACCCTCTGGGCCACGCTCCCGCCGGAACTCCGCTCGCGGACCCGTCCGATCGCCGCGCGGGACTACTGGTCGAGCTCGCGGCTGCGAAAATACCTCGCCGAGCAGGTGTTCCACGCGATTCTCGTTGAACGGAAGCGGCCGACCCCGCGGGACAACCCGCTCGACTGGATGCTTGAGGCCCTAGACGCCGGTGAATCGCTGATTCTCTTCCCCGAAGGAGGCCGCCACTCCGGGACGGACCCCGCCCCGTTCCAGTGCGGCCTGTATCACCTGGCGAAGAAGCGGCCGGAGATCGAACTCGTCCCGACGCTGCTCGACAACATGAACCGCATCCTCCCCAAGGGGGAGTTTCTTCCGGTCCCGCTCATTTCCAGCGTGACGTTCGGCCCGCCGGTCCGCCTCGAAACGGGAGAGCCGCGCGATCTCTTTCTCGCCCGCACCCGCGAGGCGGTCATGGGACTTCGAACGCTCCGCCGGACGGGGGCCTGACCCTGCCGGATTTCTCCGCCGGGACATGCGTGCGATGAAGATCGATCCGGAACTCCTGTGGCTGGTCGGCGGAGTCGCCGCCCTGCTCGTCGTCGCGAGCGTTCTCGGCCGGTGGATCGCCCACCGCGCCGGATCCGATTCCCTGCGGGCGACCGCGGCGAACCTCAACGCCCGTGTCCGGGCGTGGTGGGTCATGACGGCCCTCTTCGGTCTGGCACTCGCAACGGGAGGGATCGGGACGATCATCCTGTTTTCGCTGACGTCGTTTCTCGCCCTGCGGGAATTCGTCTCCCTGACGCCGACCCGTCCGGGGGATCACCGGCCGCTGTTCTGGGCGTTCTTCCTGATCGTCCCGCTGCAGTACCTCTTGGTCGGCATCCACTGGTACGGGCTGTTCGCGATCTTCATTCCGGTCTTCGCCTTCCTGATCCTGCCGATCCGGTCGGCCGCGGCGGGAGAGACCGAGCACTTCCTTGAACGGGCCGCGAAGCTGCAATGGGCGCTGATGATCTGCGTCTACAGCGTCAGCCACGCCCCGGCGATCCTGACATTCCTCAAGATTCCGGGTTACGAGGGGCAGAACCCCAAGCTCCTGTTCTACTTCGTCCTCATCTGCGAACTGAGCGACGTCCTGCAGTACTGCTTCGGAAAGCTGTTCGGAAAACACCCCGTCAGTCCGACGGTGAGTCCCAACAAGACCTGGGAGGGACTCATCGGCGGCGTCGCCACGACCGTCCTGATCGGAGCGGGGCTCTGGTGGGCGACGCCGTTCACGCCCTGGCAGTCGGCGGGGATGTCGCTGGCGATCTGCGGAATGGGCTTCGGCGGCGGCCTCGTGATGTCGGCGATCAAGCGGGACTTCGGCGTGAAGGACTGGGGCCGGGCCATCCGGGGACACGGCGGTGTCCTCGACCGGATCGACTCTCTCTGCTTCGCCGCCCCGATCTTCCTGCACCTGACGCGGTACTACTTCAGCGCCGTGTGACCCTCTCGGGGCCCGCGGTGGGCGAGACGAACGAATCGAGACAGGCTTCACGGCTTCACAGAGAAATATCCCCGCCCAAAGCCACCGATGCCGCTCTTCCGGCCGGGGGCCGTGACGGTCGGCGGCGGCGGATCGCCCGATTCCAGCCGGTGTAGCAGTACTGCGATCGCCCGGTGGTTCTCAACCGTCTGCCGTACCAGCAGCACGGAGTAGGGGAGGATCGACTTCCCGATCTCACCCGGTCCCCCGGCGTCGAGCACCCGCGGCTGCGACGCCGCCTTCTGGATCGTTCCTGGCTGAGCCGCGTCGGCCGATTTCCAGGACTGTGGAGCGACGAGTTCCATCATCAGCGCTTCTGCTTCCTCCGCCATCACAGTCGGGATGCGGTACATCCGGAGCTCCACTTTCTTCTGATCCTCATCCGCTTTCCCACGCGGCTTCGAGGCGCGAAGCGCTCCCCGGTAGTCCTCCAGCAGCGTCGAGATGGCGTCGAGCCCGGCGAGCGTCTGCCGGACCACGAGAACCCCCGGCTTCGGAAAGGTGATCTGTCCGGACGCCGATTTCCCCTGTCCCCATGGTCCGGTGACCTGCGTCTGAATGGCCTCCTGAAGGGCGTCGGATTCCCCGAAGTCGAGGCAGAGGTCGCGGACGTCGTACACCGCAGTCATCCGCTGCGTGACTGCCGTGCTCTTCGCCACGACCCAGATCGCTCCCGCGCGGATCTCGGGGGCCAGCGGCGCACGCGACATTCCGGCGAGGATCGTGACGGCGTTCTGGTCGACGGCCACCTGTTTCACCGGTTCGCGATCGAAGTTCACGCTTTTCGCGACATCCGTCGAGACGCGGAGGTCCACCGCCAGTTTCGTGGCCAGTTCGCGGATCGCCTCTCGCAGGGGAATCTCGTCGAAGTTGACGGAGAGGGGCTGGGCCAGCTTGGCTCGCAGGAGGGCATGCTGCGGAGGATCGAGCAGCAGCGTTCGGCGGCCGTGGCTCGCGAGCGCCGCCAGGAGTGCCGCGATCTCGGTCTGCGTCTCTTGCCGCTGTTTGACGAACAGGACATCCCCGACGAGGACCGCTGTTCCCCCCGGGACCTCCTCGCCGACCCACGGCCCGGTGGTCCCCTTGCGGATCGTGTCGATCAGCCGTTCCGGATCGAAGCCGGCATCCAAGAGGGAACTGAGGTTGTAGCGGATCAGGAGCTGGTGCGACCGGGCTTCCTCGTGGGATGTGAGATGCAGCGTCCCCTCGTCGAGGTACCAGCCCAGTCCCGAGACGAAGAGCCGGTTAAGCAGGAGCTCGAGGGGCTCCTCCTTCAGCTGGTCGGTCAGTGAATCCTGCGCGATCGTGCGCTTCGCCGCCGCGTCGACCACCACCGGGATCTTCTGCTCATCGCGAAGCCACGTCACGACCTCCGTGAACGGTTTCGCCTGGAACTCGACAGTGAGGGGGCGGGTCAGCGACGGCGGAAGCAGCCCTGTCGTCCCGACCCCCTTCGGTTCTTCGGGAATCACGATCTGGAGGCTCACGGCCTCGCCTGGCTTCGCAGCCGGGGACCCGACCGGCTGGGCCAGGATCTCGCCCGAGGCGGCGGCGTGGAAGAGAGAGAGGCAGGCGAGCGATGCGGCGAGCGAACGGACCATGGAGGCGACCTCGTCTCGATCGTGGTGTGCGGTCACTGGGGGGATGAAGCGAACGAGTGATCCGGGGGGCTCAGCTGAGGCGTCCCTGGATCGACCTCTCGCGGCTAGGGTTGGGCCGGAAGCGGGGGCGGTTGAGCGTTACTGCCGCCGACAGGAGGGTTGCTCGGGACCCGTGCGTTCGGGACCTGAAAGAAGCCTCCTCCGAAGCCCCCTTGCTGACCGCCGAAGCCGCCCCCGCCCCCACCCATTCCTCCCATGCCCCCTCCCGCTCTCGGATCGACAAGGAGTTCGTCGCCGAACTGGACCTTGCGGATCACCTCGCCGATGGCCCGATGGTTCTTTCGGGTCTGGCGGATGATCAGGACGGAGTAGGGGGTCACGACGACTGCGGTCGGGGGCGTGGTCTCCGTCTTCTCCTTCTCGACGTGGATCGTCCGGCTCCCGATCGGATCGGTCGTGGAGAACGAGGCGGACTTCAGGATCGTTCCCTGACCGGTCGTCGCCCCCTGCCAGGACTCCGGAGCGATCAGCCGCGGGATCAGGGTCAGGAGGTCCTCTGCCATGGGAGTCGGGACGCGGTAGTAACGGGTCTCGGACAGGTTCTCTTCTTCGTCGTTCTTCGGCCGCGGTTTCGAGGCCTTCAGCGCAGCGCGGTATTGTTCGAGAAGCTCCAGCACGGCATCGAGCTGGCGGAGGGTCTGCCGGACCACCAGCACACCCGGCTTGGGAAAGGAGAGGGTTCCGGTTCCCGGCTCGTCCGCGTCCCACGGACCGGCGGTCTGGCTCTGGATCGCATCGCTCAACGCGATCGCCTCGTCGGCATTCTGGCAGAGGTCGCGGACGTCGTAGACTGCTGTCGAACGGTATTCGTTGTCGGCCTCTTTCGTCGTCATCCAGAACGAACCGAACCGGACCTCCGGGACCAGGCGGATCGACAGAGGCAGGTTCGACAGCACGGTCATGAGGGGCTGATCCGTCACGGAGAGTGACACCAGGTCCTCATCGGGATCGATTCCGGCATCGCGGACGGCCGAGTCGAAGTCGATCTTCTCCTGCACCTGTGCTGCGATCTGCTCGACCGCCTTGCGGAGGGAAACGTTCTGTAGTCGAGCGGTCACCTTCTGCCGCAGTTTGTCACGGAGAGCGGTGTGACGCGGCGGGTCGAGAAGAACAGTCCGCCGGCCATGAGTCTCGAGGGCGGCGAGGAGCGCGGCGACCTGCAACTGGACGGACTGCGTCTGGCGGACGAACAAGACGTCTCCGAGGAGGACGAGCGTTCCCGTCCCGGGCACGTCGGCGTCCCAGGGGCCTGACGTTTCCTGCTGGATCGTGTCGAGGAGCGCCTGCCCGCTGAATCCGGCATCCAGAAGTTTTCCGAGATTGTAAGGGACGTTTGCGCGGCGTTGCTCGGCCGCGTCCAGGCTCTCGAGAAAGACCACGCCGTCCTCCACGTGCCAGCCGAGCTGGATGAGGTCGAGACGCTCCAGCAGGAAGTAGACCGGTTCGTCTCGCAGCGAATCGGTCACCGGTTCGGTGCTGAGCAGGTCGTTCGCTTCGGTTGCCGACGGGTCGAGGACGACGTTCAGCTTCATCTCCTCGCGGAGCCACCGGAGGACCTCCTTGAACGGCGCTTTCTCGAACTGCACAGTCCCCTTGCGGGTCACTTCGGGAGGAAGCAGGGTGACGGGATCGATCCCGCGGGGCTCGTCCGGAATCTGGATCGACAGACTCGGCGCCCCCTCCGTGGCGACCGCCCCCGGAGCGGGTCGAGGAGGGCCCCCCATTCCGTTGGTCGCGCGGCGCGCGGGGGACGCCGGTTCCGTGGTTGCCCCGAATTGGGCGGCGACAGGGGCCGGCCCCCCGGCCAGGAACAGTCCCGCGAGGAGGGCGAGGCCCAGTGTTGATCGGTCCATGGAGAAATCCCGTCGAGAGCGACCCGGGTGATGTCTGGAATACGCGGGCCCCCTCCGAGTTTTGACACCCCGGGGGGGCCTCGCCATTCAAATCCGGCAGGTTTGGGAACTTGACGCCCGATGAAGTTCCGCGAGGCCGCGCTCGCCTTTTCGAATCCCGGAAGGGAGAATCCATCTGTGGACGTTGATGCAGCCGCCGATGCTGGACCGTCCGGATCGTTTGCCGCCGCTCGCCAACGGAAATCGGGAGAATGCTCATGGCCCATCGCAAGTCCTCTGACGACTGCTCGCCGGCAGTCGATCGCCGCTCGTTCCTGCAGACCCTCGGCGGATCGGCTGTTGCCGGTCTCGCCGCGCAGGCTCTGTGGAGTCCTGCTGCCCTCTACGCCGCACCGACCTCGGAGAGTGCGGCGGAATCGGCGGTCGCGCGGCTGCACGCGAGCCTGACCGACGCCCAGAAGAAGACGGTCCTGTTCCCGTTCGATCACGAGCTCAAGAACCGGATCAACGCGAATTGGCACATCACGAAGCCCCTGATCCGCGACGACTTCTACACCAAGGAGCAGCGGGGGCTCATTACCGAGATCGTGAAGAACGTCACGACTCCCGATGGCTTCGAGCGGATCCAGAAGCAGACCGAGTTCGACGACGGCGGCCTCGGGGGGTACAGCATCGCGGTCTTCGGCTCCCCCGAAGAGGAGAAGTGCCTGTTCGAGCTGACCGGTCGGCACCTGACGCTGCGGGCCGACGGGAACAGCATCGATAAGGCGGCCTTCGGCGGCCCGATCGTCTACGGACACGGCGAGGAGGATCCCAAGGAAAACCTGTTCACCTACCAGACCAAGCAGGTCAACGAGGTGTTCGGCGCTCTCGACGCCAAGCAGGCCAAGGTCGCGCTGCTGCCCAAGGCTCCGACCGAGTCGGACGTCGATCTGCAGGGGGCCGGCAAGACGTATCCGGGGCTCGCGGTCTCGGAGCTCTCCGCCGACCAGAAGGCTCTTGTCGAGAAGACGCTCAAAGTGCTGCTTGGTCCTTACCGGACCGAAGACACCGACGAGGTGATGGCGATCCTCAAGGCGAGCGGCGGGCTGGACCAGCTCCACCTCGCGTTCTACCAGCAGGGGGACCTCGGGAGCGACAAGGTGTGGGACATCTGGCGGGTCGAAGGCCCGTCGTTCGTCTGGCACTTCCGCGGTGCGCCGCACGTCCACGCTTACATCAACATCGGCCAGGTCGGGTAGCCGATTCCGACTCCGAAATGCGAACGGGCGGCCTCGACTCCACGTCGAGGTCGCCCGTATTCGTTTAACCGCGACGCGTTAGCGGAGCGCGGCAACTGTCCGTGGGCGCCGCAACGCGCTCAGCCGACGCGTCGCGGCGAAACCGATTAGCTCAGGAACCGCTTCGTCAGGTCGCCGTAAGCATCGATCCGGCGGTCGCGGAGGAACGGCCAGTGGGTCCGCTGGAAGTCGAGGCGGTCGAGATCGCACTCGGCGATCAGGATCTCTTCCTTGTCGACCGCGGCCTTCTTGAGGATCACCCCCTGTGGGTCGCAGATGAAGCTCTGGCCCCAGAACTCGATCCCCCCCTGGTTCGCCTTCTCCCCCTCGTGGCCGATGCGGTTGGCGGCGGCCACGTAGACGCCGTTGGCAATCGCGTGGCTCCGCTGAATCGTCTCCCACGAACTGTGTTGGCCGGCTCCCTGCTCCGCCTTTTCGGCGGGGTGCCAGCCGATCGCGGTCGGGTAGAACAGGACTTCGGCCCCCTGCATCGCCGTGAGGCGGGCCCCTTCGGGATACCACTGGTCCCAGCAGATCAGGACGCCGACCTTGGCGAACTTGGTGTGGAACACCTTGAAGCCGAGGTCGCCGGGGGTGAAGTAGAACTTCTCGTAGAAGAGCGGATCGTCCGGAATGTGCATCTTCCGATAGAGGCCGAGCTGGCTGCCGTCGGCGTCGAACACGACGGCGGTGTTGTGGTAGAGCCCCGGGGCCCGCTTCTCGAACAGCGAGGCGATCACGACGACGCCATGTTCCTTGGCGATCTTCGAGAAGGCGTCGGTCGAGGGGCCGGGGATCGTCTCGGCGAGCTCGAAGCAGTCGTAGTCTTCGGACTGGCAGAAGTACTCGGAGCAGAACAGCTCCTGGGTGCTGATGACCTGGGCGCCGTCTTTGGCCGCTTGGCGGACGAGGGCGACGTTGCGGTCGCGGTTCTCCGCCACGTTCTTCGTCGCGTGCGTCTGCACGAGACCGACCCGTACTTTTCGAGACTGACCTGCCATCGCTTCGTCCTCGCCTGAACTGCCACGCTCCATCCCGCTGCGGGACGGCCCTGGTGTCTCGGCCCGTGGTGGGCGGGCCGGCACAACCGCGAATGCGACGGAAGTATTGAGACCGGGGCGGGTCGGGACAAGGAGATGATGCCCCCCGGGGGCGAATTCCCCCGGATTCGCCCGACGGGTGTTAACGGCGGGCGTTCGCTCCGGTTCGGCACCGGAGGGAAACCCCGATGGAATTGCGGATCGTCGCCTGGACGCTGGCCCACGGCCTGCTGTTTCTCGCCTTCGCGGCGGGACTCTTGACGACGGGCCGTCCGAGCCACCTGCCGCTGCTACTGGTGTTTGTGCCGATCGTCGGAATCGTCCAGTCGTGGATTGTACCGGCCGTCGAAGACCGCTGGACCTGGCCCGTGCTGACCTGTGCCGGCGGTCTGATGGCGCTCTTCGTCTGTTGTCCCTGGCCGGTTCATGTCGGCCTGATGCTCGGTCTTGCGCAGTTTCACGTCTTCACCGCGGCGGGGTATCGCTGGGGGCCGCTCTGGCTGCTGGCGAGTGCCCTGGGCTGGCTCAACGGCGTCCTGGCGGGATGCGCGGCCGCGGACTTCGTCTTCGGGGGAGTCCGCTCGAATCCTCTGTGGTTCGCCTTGGCGGCGACGGTGCTCGGACTCGTCTACGGGCTGTCGACGGCGCTCGTGTTCCTCGCCTTGCGGGATCGGGATCGTGAACCCGGGCGGCCCTGGGCCTCTCTGGCGAAACCGCCTCCTCGCGTCCCGCAGTTCAGGCGAATCCGGCGACCGGGGTCACATCCGCTTCGACGTTCCGCCGCATCTCGTCCATCCCCTCGCGGAACCCGGGGCGAACCGTCGCGAGATCGACCGTCCGGCCATAGTGGACGTAAATGATCGCTTCCCGCAGGACGAGAAACTCCCGCAGCAGATCGAGATCGATCCTCACGCTCGGGCGGATCCGGCGATAGCCCGCCAGAAAGGCCTGCCAGCGTTCGGCGACTCGCGTCGGCAGTTCGTCGGTCGGGACGCGGTGAAGCAGCCGGCAGTAGACGGAGTCGAACAGGATCGTCGCGAAGTCCTGCTCGATCGCGCCGAATTCGCAGTTGTCGAAGTCGAACAGGACGAGCCCGGCTCCGTCGAGGAACACGTTGGAGAACGAGATGTCGGCATGGAGCAGCCCCAGCCGATGTTCGACGCAGGGGCGGAGCCGCTCCACGAGCCGCCGGACGGCGACACGAAAGTTGCCGGCGCTCGGAGCAGTGAACCGTTCGAGGTCGTCCGTCAGAAGCCGCGAGCGATACCAGGGCTGCCGGGCTGTGAGAGGCGGCTGCGAAACCGCGGTCGGGTCATCAAACGACGCCGCGTGCAGTCGGCCTGTCAGTTCGCCGAGCTCTGTGTGGAGTTCGAGTGTCAGGTCGGGCAGTTCGACAGGCCGGCCGGGAGCCCGGTCGAACCGAACCGCGAGGTGCGTGACCCCGTCGATCACGACCGCTTCACACCGGCGGCCCTTGCGGGATCGGCGGGCCCGACTGACTGGAATCCCGAGGTCGTGGAGCCGATCGATCCAGGCGAGTTCGGCCTCCACCTCCGCCAGCGTCCGCCCCCGGTCGCACGACACCCGCAGGATCGACGGGGCGGTCGGGGGGCCGCACTCGTACACATGGTTCTGAGAGGACCGGAGCCACCGCAGATCCTGAACCTCCAGGCCGAACTCGCTGCCGAGAAGACTGAGGTGACGGGGAGAGAGCATAACTGTGGTATGGGCGAGGCCGAAGAAGCGAGAGCACACGGGCGGGCAGTATCCCGCTAGATGCCGGGCACCGCCACGCCGCCGGTCGGGCTGGGGAGACTGACGCATCAATCGACGGCGATGGCTGCTATCATGGGGTACGGCTTCCGATGGGACTCAAGGTGCTCGATGACGGCTCTTCGCTCTTCCGTTCTGCTGTTCTTCGTCGTGGCATGCGGAACGTCGATCGGGGCCGCTGACGAGACGTTTGAAAAAGTGCGGCGGGTCTTCGAGCGGCACTGCGTCTCGTGCCACAACGACAACGACGTCAAAGGGGGGCTCTCGCTGACGACCGGCGAAGGCCTGGCCAAGGGGGGAGACTCCGGAGCGTCGATCATCGCCGGCAAGCCGGACGAGAGCGAGCTCCTGCAGCAGATCACCGGCTCCGAGCCCGCGATGCCGAAGGACCGTCCCGCGCTGGCGAAGGAGGAGGTCGAAGCGGTTCGAGATTGGATCGAGGCGGGAGGCCATTGGCCGGAGAAGACCGTGCTGCGGGATCGCCGGTTCGATCCGTCGGAGTGGTGGTCGTTCCAGCCCCTCCGCCCCATCGTCCCGCCTGCGGTCGCTGGGCCGGTGGCGGCGGAGATCCGGAATCCGATTGACCGGTTCGTGCTGGCAGCCCTCGCTGAGCGGGACCTCACTCCCTCGCCGGAAGCGGACCGGCGGACGCTGATCCGTCGGGTCACGTTCGACCTGACCGGGCTCCCCCCGACGCCGGAAGAGATCGCCGCGTTCCTCGGAGACACGCAGCCGCTCGCCTATGAGCGGCTCGTCGACCGGCTGCTCGCCTCCCCGCACTACGGGGAGCGGTGGGCGCGGCACTGGCTCGACGTCGTCCACTTCGGCGAGACGCACGGGTACGACAAGGACAAGACCCGCGAGAACGCCTGGCCCTATCGGGATTACGTGATCCGCGCCTTCAACGAAGACCGTCCCTACGGCCGGTTTATCCGCGAGCAGCTCGCCGGAGACATCCTCTATCCGCAGGAGCGGGACGGTCTCGAAGGGCCGGGGTTCATCGCCGCAGGCCCGTGGGACTTCATCGGCCATGCCGAGGTCCCGGAGTCGAAGACCGACGGCAAGATCGCCCGGCATCTCGACCGGGACGACATGATCACGAACACGATCCAGACCTTCTGCAGCCTGACGGTCCAGTGCGCCCAGTGCCACGACCACAAATTCGACCCGATCCTGCAGGAGGACTACTACTCGCTCCAGGCGGTCTTCGCGGCGGTCGACCGGACCGATCGGAAGTACGACCTCGATCCCGCGGTCGCGACGCAGCGTCAGGCATTGGAACAGGAGCGGACGCAGCTCGTGGCCGAGCGGGCTGCGATCGAGCAGCGGATCGCGGCGAAGGCCGGGCCCCGGTGGCAGGAACTCCAGCAGCAGATCACGGCCGCGGAGAAAGCACCGGCCGGGCAGCACCCGCTCGAAGCCCAGTACGGCTGGCACAGCGGTATCGCCTCCCGTCAGGAGGAGCCGAAGTGGGTGCAGGTGGAACTCCCCGCGGCGGCCGAGATCGCGCAGGTGACGCTCCATCCCTGCCGGGACGACTTCAACAACATCGGCGAGGGGTTCGGGTTCCCGGTCCGCTACAAGGTCGAAGTCAGCAGTGACCCGGCGTTCGAGAAGGACGTCCGGATGGTGGCGGACCAGACCGGGGCGGACGTTCCGAACCCGAAGATCCAGCCGCAGCGGTGGATGGTCGGCGGTCCCGCCGCCCGCTACGTCCGGGTCACGGCGACGAAGCTCGCCCCCCGGCTCAACGACTTCATCTTCTCTCTGGCGGAACTCGACGTGGTTGGCGCCGCCGGTCAGAACCTCGCCCGGGGCGAGGGAGTCGTCGTCACGTCGGCTGATTCGATCGAGGCGGCTCCTCGCTGGCGGCGGACGAATCTCGTGGACGGCTACTATCCGGGAGTGACCGAGCAGGCACCCCGGCTGGCGGACCTGCGGGAGGAACGGGACCGTCTCCGCGCCACTGCGACGACACAGATGGACCGGACGGCGCTCGAGCGGCTCGACTCCCGCGTCGGAGAGATCGGCCAGAAGCTCGCGACTCTGCCGCAGCAGGCGACCTCCTATGTGGCGAAGGTCCACACCGGCAGCGGTACGTTTGTCGGAACCGGAGCCGCGGGAGGGAAGCCGCGGCCGATCCACGTTCTCAAGCGGGGGAGCGTCCTGAGCCCGGCCGCGGAGGTCGGGCCGGGCGGCATCGCGTTCGTCTCGGGACTGGCGGGGATCGACGGCCGGTTCGCCGTTCCCGCGGAAGCGGGGGAAGGGGGCCGGCGGGCCGCCCTCGCCGGGTGGATCACAAGCGACAACCACCCGCTCACCTGGCGGTCGATCGCGAACCGGGTCTGGCACTACCACTTCGGTCGCGGTCTCGTCGAGACCCCCAACGACTTCGGCCGCAACGGAGCCCTGCCGACCCACCCGCAGCTTCTCGACTGGCTCTCGCGGCATTTCCGCGACGGCGGAGGCTCGATCAAGGATCTGCAGCGGCTGATCGTCACGAGCCGGACCTACCGCCAGATGTCGCAGGACCGCCCCGAAAACGCGGCGACCGACGCCGACAACCGCTGGCTGTGGCGGATGAACCGCCGCCGGCTCGATGCCGAATCGGTCCGGGACACCGTCCTCATGGTCTCAGGCAAACTCGGGGCGGGCCTCTACGGTCCGAGTTTCCGGGACTTCGTGATCGAGAAGCTGGAGCACTCGCCCCACTACGAGTACCACCTGTTCGATCCGAACGACGCAAAGAGCCACCGGCGGAGCGTCTACCGGTTCATCGTCCGCTCGCAGCCGCAGCCGTTCATGACGACGCTCGACTGTGCCGACCCCTCGATGCAGGTCGACCGCCGTAACGAAAGCCTCTCGCCGCTGCAGGCGCTCGCGCTCCTCAACAACGACCTGATGCTCGCGATGTCCGAGCACTTCGCCGGGCGTCTGACGCAAGAGCACACGGGACTCGAGAGTCAGATCGAAGCCGCGGTCTTGCTGGCGACGGGGCACCCCGCCACCGAAGAACAGCGGAAGCTCCTCTCAACCTATGCCAAGGAGCACGGCCTCCGGAACGCCTGCCGGGTCCTGTTCAACCTCAACGAATTCCTGTTCGTCGAATAGCTGCGGCTATCTCTCTCTGAGTCCTCTGTGATCTCTGTGGCAAAGAAAGACATTGAGCCACGAAGATCACAGAGGACTCAGAGCGAGGCGAACTACGACCGGAACAGCCGGCCCGGGTTCAGCACCCCCGCGGGGTCGAACTGCTTCTGGACCCGTTCCATCAGGGCCCTGTCGCCGCGCGGCGTTCCAAAGAGTGACAGCCGCTCGCTCCAGGCATCGTCGCAGCTCAGGATCACGAGGTTCCCGCCGTGTCGCTCCGCCAGGTCCCGCAGCGGACGGAGCGCCGTGCTGGCGGACTCGGCCGACGCACACCGGTCCGGGAGATGTCCCACGACAATCCCGCTCCCCGCGTGGGCCTGGATGGCGACCCCCTGCGGCGTGGCCGATTCAACGAACTCGACCACCCGCGACGGAGGCAGGCTCGCCTGAAACGTCAGCGGGTCGTCCGATGCCGCCTGATACTCCGTGAGCGGAATCCAGAGCGCACCCGTCGCGGCGCTCGAAAGGGCTTCCACTTGCGACGGTCCGCTCGCTGCCAGCTCGCTCCGGAATGTCTCGACCTGCCAGTCCACCTCGCGGGCGGTCCCCTCGAACGCCACCAGCAGCACCGGCTGCTCCAGGGGGAGGGCGACCTTGGACTCCCGCGCGATGTGCCGGGCTGCCTTGGGGTTCAGGATCTCGACGGCGATCGGCCGCGTGGCGGAGGTGAGCAGGTTCGCGAGCGCCGCTTCGAGTCCCGTGGCCCCGGCGAAGGTCGACCAGACTGCGCGGTGCGATTCCGTCTTCGGACGGACCTTGAGCGTCACCTGGCTGATGATCCCCAGCGTTCCGAGCGAGCCGATCAGGAGCTTGCACAGGTCGTACCCGGCGACGTTCTTGACGACCCGTCCGCCGGCCGAGAACCGCCGCCCGGTCCCGTCGACCGCCGAGATCCCGATCACATAATCGCGGAACGTCCCCGACCCGAGCCGGGAGGGGCCGCTCGTATTCGTCGCGATCGCCCCGCCGAGCGTCGCCCGGTGGGCCAGCGGAATGTCGATCGGAAGCCGCTGCCCTTCCTTTCGGAGGACCGCCTGCAGTTCGGCGATCGTGATCCCCGCCTCGACGGTGATCGTCATATCGCGAGCCGGGTAGTCGAGCACCCGCTGCAGCTGTTCCAGGTTGACCGTCGTCCCGGCCCTGGTCGGGGCGTAGCCGTGCCGCAGGGCAGTCCGCCCGCCGACCGGGAACAGCGGCCGCCTGGCCCCACGAAAATTCTCTTCGACGAACCGGGTCAGTTCCGCCTGCGTGGCGGGGGTGAATTCGGCCGCGTCGGAGGCATGCGGACCGGAGGCCGAAGGAGCAGGAGAGGGGGAAGGGGAGGTCATGCGACGGAGTGTGACGGCGCTTGGCCGGAGACGCCAGCGGAGGAGCCCGGACGAACGATCTCAGCGAAATCGGCGGGCCGTCAGCCGATCCGCCGCTTTGGCGAGAGGAAGTTCAGAACGGCGACGAACAGAGCCGAGCCGATGATCGACCAGACGACCGGAAACGATCTGTTGCCGATGGGGATGTTGAGGAGCTCCGGGAGCTTCAGGACTTCCGCGAGCTTCGAGCCGAGCAGCGCCCCGATGAACCCCAGCGCGATCGCCACCAGGCACCCGCCCCGGGAATACCCCGTGATCGCCTGCCCCAGCGACCCGCAGATCCCCGCGACGAGGAGGTACACCAGCAGTTCGACGATCGTCACGGCGCTTGCTCCTTCCCGAATTCACCACTCAATTCAGTGTGGCATGTCGCCCAGCGGCTTGAAAGCGGAGGCCAGGACGAGCGTCCGCCTTGGTTCGGACGGTTCCTGTACAGAAATGCCTCCGGCGGCCAGCAGCGTGCTGGACCCGGCCTGCCGAGTCACGCTGGGTTGCGCTAAAAACGCTCGGCCGGCGGAACACACTATGTCGTCATGAGGCGGCGCTTGTTCGGGCGGAACAGCCGCCGCAGCTCCGGCATCAGGCCATACGCCAGCGCCAAGAGCTTCAGCGGATGGATCGTCGGCCTGGACGTCCCCTGTTCCATCTGCAGCTTGCAGCTCCCGCACTCCGTCGTCCCGATCAGGATGTCGTCATGCTGCATCCGCTCGATCAGCTTCTGTCCCATCCGCACCGACGTCTTGAAGTTCGCCTTCGTCAGCCCGAACGCCCCCGCCATCCCGCTGCACCCCTTCTCGATCCGCTTCAGCGTCAGACCCGGGATCTCGGAAAGGATGTCCGCAAACGGCGTCCCCATCTGCAAGGCCTTGAGATGACACGGCGTGTGATACGCCGCCGTCACATGCAGCGGTTGAAAATCCGTCCGCAGCCGCCCCTCCACCTTCATCTGCTGCAGGAACGCACCCGCCTCGACGACCTGCGCCGCGATCGACGGAATGTCCGGGTGATCGACCAGCAGCGGATAGTCCTGCGTCAGGCAGACCACCGCCGCCGGCTCGGTACAGACGATCGGCAACCCCTCCCGGGCCAGCTCCGCCAGCTCCCGGATGTTCTGCTCCGCCAGCTCCCGCGCCGAATCGAGGTCCCCCGCCGAGATCATCCCCATCCCGGTCGCCGTCTGGCCCCCTGGAACGTACACCTGCAGCCCATGGTGCCGCATGATCTCGATGAACGCCCGGCCGAGATCCGGGTCGTGATAGTTCGCGAAGTGGTCGACGAAGTAGACCACCGGCCGCTTCCCCCCGCCGATCAGATCCCGGATCGAGGCGGTCCGCTGCACCTGCCGAAGGAACGTCCGACGGGCGAACGGCGGCAGCTTGCGATGCCGAGAGATCCCCAGCAGCTTCTCGACGAGCCACCGGAACCCGCCGTTATTGAGGGCCCAGTTGGCCAGCGGAGCGAGCGTCGAACCGAGCGAGCCGAACGAGTGCGCCCGGGCGAGGATCCAGTCCTCCCGCGACAGACCGTTTGCCTCGACGTACGCCGCGCGGGTCTCGAGCATCAGGTGGGGGATATCGACCTGGCTCGGACACTCGAGCTGGCACTGCTTGCAATTGAAACACTTGCGCGCGAGCGCCAGCGCCTCGTCGGAGGCGAGGTCCCGCTGGCCGAGCCCACCGGTGATGTAATTCCGGATGACATTGGCCTTCGACCGCGGAGCCGATTCCTCGCTCTGGTCGAGTCGGAAGAAGGGACACATCCGGAGCGGTGATTCCTGTGTCCGGCACTGTCCGCAGCCGTTGCAGCGGTTCGCCGCCTCCGACGCGACCGGCAGCGTCCAGGAGAGCTGCAGCGGAACCGGCTCGCTTTCCGGGTTCGGATCGAGCGGCCGCAGATCATGGGCTGTCTGGTGCGGATCGTCCGTCAGGATCTTGCCGGGGTTCAGGAGGTTCTGCGGATCGAAGATCTCCTTGACCAGCTGCATCACCCGGTAGAGCGGCCCGTACTGCGCCCGGAGGAACGCGCTTCGTGAGAGGCCGTCCCCGTGCTCACCGCTGATCGTTCCATGGAACTGGAACACGACCTCGTACAGCTCGGCGGTCAGCTCCTCGAGCCGCGAGGCGTCCTCCGGCCGGGGTGTCGGGAGGAACGGGCGGAGGTGGACCTGGCCCGAGGCGGCATGGGCGTACAGCGATGCCGTGACTTCGTACTTCTGCAGCACCCGCTGGGTCAGGACGATGAACTCGTGGAGGTTCTGCGGCGGGACCGCGATCGCCTCGAACAGCGGGAACGGCCGGACCGGGCCGGGGAGACGGATCAGCAGCGGGACGACGCGGGCGGGGAGCGACCAGAGGAACTCGACTTCCTCTTCGCGGGTCGTCTGGCGGCCGATGATCAGCGAGCGGTCGAGGCTGCGGGCCTTGTCGATGATCCGTTTGAGGCGGTCCTGGACTTGGGCCTCGCTGTAGCCGGTCTGCTCGACGACGAGCGCCGCCTCGGCCGATTTGGCGATGATCGCGTCGAACCGCTCGTCTTCTTCACGGGCCAGCGACAGGAGACGGCGGTCGAGCAGGTCGCACGCGCTCGGCTGTTCCTCGGCGAGTCCCTTGGCGACCCGCAGGGCCGCCTCCAGGTGCCCGAACAGCAGCAGCACGACGCCGCGGTGGGCGGGGAGGGGCGAGGTGTTGAGCGTCGCCGCGGTCGTGATCCCGAGCGTCCCTTCGGATCCGACGAGCAGCCGGGGGAGGTCGAGCTCCTGCTCGCCGAGGACGCCCCTGAGGAAGTACCCGGCACAGTTGCGGATCAGCCGGGGCTGGTGGGCGGCGATCAGGTCTTCGTTCTGGCGAAGGACCTGGGCGAGCCGGGCGACGAGTAGCTGTTTGGGACCGTGGATGCTCGAGGGGCGTTCCAGTCCTTCTTCGTTGATCTCTCCCATGGCGGCCGCGATCGGTTCGCGGCCCAGTTCGAGGCAGTGACCGGAGGCGACGACGACTTCGAGGCTGGGGACGTAGTCCCGCATGGAGCCGATCCGGACGGCGTGCGACCCGGCGGCGTCGACCCCGATCATTCCGCCGACGGTGGTGGTCTGGGTCGTCGAGGGGTCGGGGGGGAGATAGCGGCCGTAGGGGCGAAGCTGGGCGTTGAGACGGTCTCGGACGACACCGGGCTGGACCCGGACGGTGTCGATGCCGATCACCTCGATCGAGTTCATGTGACGGGCGAAGTCGAGCAGGATCCCGCGGCCGATGGCGCCGCCGGCGACACCCGTTCCCGCTCCGCGGGCGATGAGCGGGATCGACCGTTCCTTGGCGTAGCGGGCGATCGTGACGACGTCTTCGCGACACTTGGGGAAGGCGACGCCGAGGGGTTTCTGCTGGTAGAGGCTCGCGTCGGAGGCGTAGGCGGCGAGCATCAACGGGTCAGCCCGCAGCTCCCCTTCGAGGGTGCCGGCAAGGTCATCGAGGATGCGCTGCTGCTCGTGCACGAACGGCGGGGGAACCCGAAACGGAGAGGTCGATCACTGGTGCATTCCGATTCGCTCTGAGTGTCGGGCATCGGTGGGGTTGCTGCAACCGCGACGGAGCGGGCGGTATCACGAAATCCGGCAATGACTTGCAGTCGCGGCAGGGAGTTCGTCCGGCCGCCGCGGCGAGGTAACAGTTAACGGGAAACGCCCCTAACCCGGGTCCAGCACGCTGCTGGCCGCCGGAGCCAGCAGCCTGCTGGACCGGGGTGGCCGTGGGGCGATGGGTTTGAGCGGGCGACGTCGTGCCGGCCATGAAAGACGGACCGCGCGAGGTTACTTGAGCACCGCACGGGCTTCCTTCAGGAACGATTCCAGATTCGAAAAGTCGTTCCGCCACGTCGTGTACATCACCGCCTCTACGCCGTCATACGGGCGAGCCGCCCCGATCCAGTCCCGAACCTTCCCGGGGTTTGCGTCGTAGTACCCGGCGATGACCTGACGATGCCCCCGGTCCGCAAAGAACTTGAGCGACTCCTCCCGCTTCTCGAAATACCACGGCACGATCGTCACGTCCCGGTCCACCCCCTCCCACGAGCCGGTGTAATCGCCCCGGACCAGGTAGTAGTCCTTCTTCGCGTTGTGGTGTGGGTCGAACATATCACTCCAGACATAGATCCGCCCCCCCGGATTCACCTCCCGCAACAGCCCGATACAGGTCCGCACGTTCTCCGCCAGCATCGCTCCGGCATCAAGATTCCGCGCCCGGCACGCGCCGCACTGGTTGAACACCCGGATCTCGTCGTGCGACATCATGTACCCCTTCGCCCCGAACAGCTTGTGAACCCGCTGTGCCTGGTCCCGCAGGATCTCCAGCGTCTTCGGCTCGGAAGGACAGATGTTCGCCTGATCGTCGTGAACGGTGACCGCGTGATACCACGACGCCGTCAGCCGCGTTCCGTCCGGGAACGCTGTCTTGAGCTGCGGCGGCTCGTGGTACACGGTGTAGCATCCGCCGTACGGCTCGGTCCCCATCAGCGGATCGGCGAGCCGTTCGAAGTCAGTCCCTTCCTTCAGCGTCTTGCCCTCTGCCGTCTTGAGCACGAGCGGCGTTCCCTCCCGGCGGACGAGGTTCAGGAACGGAACCTCCTCGATCGCGACATCATCGCACTCGAACCAGCCCGTTCCGCCATCCCACGCCCCGACATAGAGCTGGGCCGTCGTATGCTCGCCGGAGTTGAAGACGACGTGGTGAGTCTTCCAGTCCTGCGTCGGCTCAACCTTGAGGTAGTCGTAGTTGAGGACGCGCCCCTCGGCGATCAGCTTGACCTCGGGTGTCCCCTCGAACTTCTCGCTCCGGATGCGAAGCCGGACGTGGTACTGCCGATAGGGAGCCACGGAAATCGTCTGCGAGATCCGCGATACCTTCCCCCGCGGCTCGCGGAAGATCGCCGTCCCGCCGCTGAGGTCCACGTTCGGATCCTGCCAGCTCCACCCCTTCGGATTCGCGAAGTCGGCGTTCTTGAGCTTCGGCGGCGCATCCGCAGCACGGACCGTCCCCTTCTCGACAACGAGCGGCATCTCGCGGACCGGCATCGCCTCGATCAGGTTCGGGTCCTGCCCCAGGAGGTCGTTCGAATAGCCGATCGAGAAGAGCGCCGGGACGATCTCGATCCCCGCCTTCTTGGCCGCGGCCTTCACGGTCGCGACGTTCTTGAAGTACCGGTCCGGCATCTCATGCAGCCGCGAGAACTTTGAGTCGGTCAGCAGGCAGTGGGTGTACCCCGCTTTCCCCGCCCGCTCGAAGAGGGCCGTGACGTCGCCGATATTCGCATCCACCAGCATGTTGACCGACCGGTAGAACCAGAACTGACGGATCTCCCCGCTCTCGGCAGGGCTGGCAAGGAGCGTCAGTACCAGCAGCGGAAGGAGACCGATCAGCCTGCGAAGGATCCGACGGAAGATGTTCATGTGTCCCCGATGGCGGTGAAGGTGCGGGACTGGAGAAGCGGGGGATGCGGGGAGAACCCTCGATCCACCCCCGGCTCTGGACTTTAGCGTTGCACGCTCCAATCCGCGCTTTCGGAACGTTGGTTGCTTCCTAGTTCTGCGTCCCGTCCCGGCAGCGTGCCGACGGCGGATGCCATCGGAAGGATCGTTCTCACCCTCTTCTGTTTCCTTCCTGCCCTGTTCTCTCGAGGAGTGAGCCATGAAGCGGTTACTGGCGTCGGCCCTGGCGGTCGTTTGCCTGGCGAGTGTGAGCCCGGCCCAGGAGCAAACGGTGAAGCGCGTCGGCGATGGGCGCGAGGATCGTCAGATCCAGAAGCTGAGCATCCTCATGAAGTCGAAGATCCTGATCCAGGAGGATCAGCCGGCCGGCGAGATCGTCGACGTCGTTCTGAGCAACGGTGGTTGCGTCGAGTACCTCGTCGCGAGCTACGAGCAGAAGTACTACGTGATCCCCTACACGGTCGCCACGGTCCGCTATCCGGACCAGGTCGTGTTCATCGATGTCGCTCCCGCGCAGTTCAAGAAGGTCCAGTTCTTCCAGCGGGACAGCTGGCCCGATCTCTATGCGGCCAACTACCGCACCCAGGTCATGACCGTCTTTAACGTCAATGTCCGCGATCGCTCGGGCCCCGATCGGGACCGGCCTGACCGCGACCGGGATCGCCCGGATCGAGACCGTCCGGACCGGAACCCCGGCGGCGCTGATCGGCCGGGACGGGACCGTGACGCAGAGACGCCGCGGGATCGCAACGACCGTGACAACAAGGATCGCGACAACAAGGATCGCGACAACAAGGACCGTCCGGACGATCGCAATCGGGATGACCGCCCGACCGATCCGGCCCGGCCCCGCCCGATGCCGCAGAATCCCCGTCCGGGGGACGCTCCGGCCGATCCGCCGCGCCCGTCGCCAGACGCGTCGAACCGGGATGCCGACAAGCCGAACCCGCCCCGCAAGGAGGCTCCCAAACCGGAGCAGCCTCCCAAGCCGGCTCCCGCGCCCAAGAATGAATAGGCCCGCGTGCTTCCAGGACTCCCAACACAACGGCCTCGGCGATTGCCGAGGCCGTTGTTGTTTTGAGAGACTGGTCGTCGTGGCCGCTTCAGGTCTAGCGCGAGTGCAGACCGGCCACGCTGGTTTCACGCCGCGCTCAGGCGGCGGTTTGCCATCGGCTTAGTAAGCGCGCTGGCGAACGCGGCCCTGGACCCGCAGCGGCAGACCCATGATCCGCAGAAACCCTTCGGCGTCGGTCTGGTTGTAGCTGCCCCCTGCTTCCATCGAGGCGATGGCGTCGTCGTACAGGCTGAACGGCGACTTGCGGCTGCTGACCCGGACGTTCCCCTTGTAGAGCGTCAGCTGGACTTCGCCAGTGACCGGCTTCTCGGTCTCCTTGAGAAAGGCCATCAGAGAGTCCATCTTCGCGCAGTACCAGAAGCCGTAGTAGACCATCTCGGCGACTTCCGGCGCCAAGCGGTCGCGGAGGTGGCTCAGGTCCCGGTCGAGCGTCATCTGCTCGAGCCCCTGGTGAGCGGCATACAGCAGCGTCATGCCGGGGGCCTCGTAGACGCCGCGGCTTTTCATCCCGACGAAGCGGTTCTCGATGATGTCAATCCGCCCGACGCCGTTCCGGCCGCCGATCTTGTTCAGCTCGAGGACGAGGTCATCGGCAGCCAGCTTGTGGCCGTTGACCGAGACCGGAACGCCCGAGGCGAAGCCGATCGTGACGGTCTCTTCCTTGTCCGGGGCGTCCTGCGGCGAGACGGTCATGCCGAACTCGACCGTCGCGATCCCGTCGACCTGCGGGTCTTCGAGCTTGCCCGCTTCGTAGCTGATGTGAAGGCAGTTCTCGTCGCTCGAGTAGGGCTTCGAGATGCTCGCCTTGACCGGGATGTTCTTCGCGGCACAGTACTCGATCATCTCCTTCCGGCCCGGGAAGAGATTGCGGTACTTCTCCATCCGCCACGGGGCGATGATCTTGACGTCCGGCTGCAGCGCCTCGGCGGCGAGCTGGAACCGGCACTGGTCGTTCCCCTTCCCGGTCGCTCCGTGGACGAACGCCACGGCGCCGACTTCGCGGGCCCGCTGCAGGCACTTCTTGGCGATCAGCGGCCGGGCGATCGAGGTCCCGAGCAGGTAGATGTTTTCGTACTTCGCCTGCCACTGCATGACCGGGAAAGCGAAGTCGCGGCAGAGCTCTTCGCGGGCGTCGACCGCTTCCGACGAGGCGGCGCCGATTTTGGTCGCCTTCTCGAGGATCTCCTGGCGGTTTTCGCACGGCTGGCCGAGGTCGACGTAGAGGCAATGCACCTCATACCCCTCGTCCATCAGCCATCCGACGAGGACCGACGTATCCAACCCACCGCTGTACGCGAGAACGACTTTTTCTGCCACGGAACTGCCTGTCCTGTCTCTGGAGCGACCGCGGATTGCGGCCGTGCATAGAAATACACGATCGGCAGACCGGGGACAAACGGGGGGAACGGTCCCCGCGGCCCTTCGCATCGGTCTCCGTCGACCCGTCTCTCCCCTCACGCCGGAGACTCTGGACAGGGCCCGCGGCGGGGCGGTTCACCCCCGGCGAAAATCTCGATACCGTGGCGATATGCCGAGCTCCGTCCCCTGTCCGACCTGCCAGACCGCCGTTCCCGTCCCCTCCGTGATTCGCGGGGGAGGGACCTACGCCGTCTGCCCCTCCTGCCAGGGGACGTTCTTCGTGATCGACGAGGAGTCGCTCCCCGACGGGGACGTGATCGAGTTCGCCCCCCGCGGCAGCGCCCCCGGGGCCGCGCTCGCCGCCGCGGCGCTCCCCTTCGGCGACGCTCCGGCGACGGACGAATCGCTCCGGACGCTGGCGACCGGTTCGCTGTTCCTCGGCGGCCTGTCGCTGACCCTCACCTGCATTCCGGCCCTCGCCGTCATCAGTTCGGTGTGCGGCCTGGTGCTCGGCCTCGTCAGCCTCAACACAAGCGAGCACCGGCGGGCTTTCACCGGAGTCCTGCTGAACGCGGCGGCCCTCGTGGTGTCGATCGGCTTCTTCCTGCAGGCTCTCCAGGTCGTGCTGCAGCAGCCGGCGTGACACAGCCGTCGACGGTGGGCAAGAGGTTTCTGACGTCCATCGGCCGATTCGGCCGGTGACACCAAATCCCTGTCCCGTCCGGTCCCCGGGGCGCGTTAGGATGGGACTTACCTCCCACCCCGACGCCACGTCATGTCTCTCCCTCCCCGCATCTCGCGCCGCGCCCTCATTACCGGGATCACCGGACAGGACGGCTCGTACCTGGCGGAGTTTCTCGTCGGAAAGGGATACGAAGTCTGGGGAATGGTCCGTCGGGCCTCCCTCCGCAACACGCAGCGGCTGACTCCGCTGCAGTACGCGATGCAGCCTGCCGATCCGCGGCTGCATCTCGTCCACGGAGACCTCGCCGACACCTCCTCGCTCCGCCGCATCCTCGATCAGGTCCGCCCCGACGAGGTCTACAACCTCGGTGCTCAGTCGCACGTCCACGTCAGCTTCGAGATGCCCGAGTACACGGGAGATGTCTCGGGGCTCGGGGCCTGCCGGCTGCTGGAGATGATCCACCAGCTTGGCCTGCCGACGCGGTTCTATCAGGCCTCGACGTCGGAGCTGTTCGGCAAGGTCCGCGAGTCGCCGCAGACGGAGTCGACGCCGTTCCATCCCCGCAGCCCGTACGGCGCGGCCAAGGCGTACGCGTTCGACATCACCCGGGTCTACCGCGAGTCGTACGGCCTCTTCGCGGTGAACGGCATCCTGTTCAACCACGAGTCTCCCCGCCGGGGCGAGACCTTCGTGACCCGCAAGATCACCCGCGCGGCCGCCGCGATCGCCGCCGGCAAGCAGCAGAAGCTCCGGCTCGGCAACCTCGACGCCCGGCGCGACTGGGGTTTCGCCGGGGACTTCGTCGAAGCGATGTACCTGATGCTGCAGGCCGCCGAGCCGCGGGATTATGTGATCGCCACAGGCGAAACGCACTCGGTCCGCGAGTTCTGTACGCACGCCTTCGCCCGTGCCGGCCTGCCCCTGACCTGGAAGGGCTCGGCACCGGAAGAGCAGGGGATCGCCGCCGATGGCCGAACCCTGATCGAAATCGACCCGGCTTACTTCCGGCCCGCCGAAGTCGACGTCCTGACGGGAGACTCGACCCTCGCCCGGCAGACCCTCGGCTGGAAACCCCGCGTCGGTTTCGAACAGCTGGTGCACCTCATGGTCGACGCCGACCGGGAAGCCCTCGACGACGACAATGACGGACCGCGGGCTGAGTAGCTCTTGTCGGGAAGAGTTAAACACCAGGACGCCAAGGCGACACAAAGAGCACCAAGAAGCTCGCTGCCGCGACTCTTCATGTTCCCTGTTGCCTCCACCCGGGACGGTGACTCATGGCTGACTCTGCGTGACCTTTGTGTCCCCTTCGTGTCTTTGTGTTTAACCTTCTTCCGGGCGGGCTGATCCCGATCTAGGATGTGACGTTTCTGGTTCGCCGAACGTCTCCCTAGAGAATCCTCGATGGCTCTGAGCGCTCCCACCTCCTATTCGTCGACCGACGCCGAGGTCCGTTTTCAGCTCCCGGCTGGGACTCAGAGCGGCCAGCCCGCCGGGATCACCGGAACGCGGCTCGTCTCGGGGCCTGGTGCGGGGATCGATCTGATCGAGCTCTGTTCCGGGCTGCTCAAGGTCTGGATCGTGCCGACCCGCGGGATGGGGATCTGGCGGGCGGAACTCAACGGGATCCCGGTCGAGTGGAAGTCCCCCGTCCGGCAGCTCGTCCATCCCAAGCTCGTCAACCTGCAGGCCCGCAACGGCCTCGGCTGGCTCGACGGGTTCAGCGAGCTCGTCTGCCGCTGCGGCCTCGCTTTCAACGGCCCGCCGGAAACCGACTCCGGAGCCAAGAGCCCGATCGAATCCGAAGTGACGCTCCACGGGCGGATCGCCAACATCCCGGCTCACTCCGTCGAGGCCCGGATCGAAGGGGACCTCCTCGTCTGCGAAGGACGCATCGCCGAGAGCACGCTGTTCGGTCCGCAGCTCGAGCTCAAGACCCGTGTCGAGCTGCCGCTCGGCGGGACCGCGTTCGAGGTCGTCGACGAAGTGACGAACCTCGGCTCCGGGGCGACCGAACTGGAGCTCTTGTATCACATCAACGTCGGCCGGCCGTTCCTCGACGAGGGGGCGAAGGTCGCGATCCCGCACCGGCAGGTGGTCCCCCGCGACCCCCGGGCGGCGGAAGGAATCGACAGCTACCCGACCTATCTTGGCCCGACCGCCGGCTACGCCGAACAGGCGTATTTTTACGAGCCGATCGCCGACGCTGGGGGGCGGACGATCGCACTGTTGCGGAACGCCGCCGGCGACCGAGGGTTCTCGGTGGAGTTCTCCCCCGCGGAACTCCCCCGGTTCATCACCTGGAAGTGCACGCAACCGGAAGCAGACGGCTACGTCACCGGCCTCGAACCGGCCACGAATCTGCCGAATCCGAAGTCGTTCGAACGCCAGCAGGGCCGCGTGATCTCCCTCCCCTCCGGCCAGACCTATCGCTCGTCGTTCCGGATTCGCATCGACGACACAGCGAACGGCGTCCGCGAAGTGGAAAGCCGGATCGCCGCGATCCAGGGAAGCATCGCTCCGACGATTCACCGGACGCCACAGAAGGGCTGGTCGCCTTCGGGGGGCTGATCCTGGAGTCGGTCCTCTGAGAACTCTGTGTTCTCTGTGGCAAATGCATTGAGCCACAGTGTGCACAGAGGACACCGAGAGAAGGGGGATCACGCCGCCGCGCGAGTTGCGGGCGCTTCGAGCGAGAGGGCCATGGCCTCGGTGAAGTCGAACTGCGGGTCGTACTTCAGGAGGCGGCGGGCCTTGGCGATGCTGTAGTCGAGGTTGTAGCCCATGAACTTGACCGCCGCCTGCGAGACGGGCGGGGGGCTCTGGCGGCCGAGGGTCCGCCAGATCGAGTCGAGCGTCGACGCGAGGATCCTCGCGACCGCGAGCGGGGCGTGCTTCTTCGGCTGCGGCAGGCCGGCGGCGCGGCAGACTCCTTCGACGAACTCGAGTTTGGAGACGAGGCGGGGGTCGGTGATGTTGAACGCTTCGCCGGAGAGGTCAGGCCGATCGAGAGCGAGGAACGCTGCGTCGACGAGGTTGCCGACGTAGGTGTTGTTCATGAGCTGGCGGCCGGAGCCGAGGAAGGCGAACTTGCCGCCGCGGATCCGTTCGACGAGGCGGGGGAGGACGTTCCGGTCGCGTGGTCCGTAGATGAAGCCGGGGCGGAGGATCACGGCGGTTCCCCCTTCGGCCTTCAGGACGTCGAGGACCGCCTGTTCGGTTTCGACCTTGGAGCGGGTGTAGCCGTCGATGCCGGCGGTGTTGACCGGGGTGGTCTCGTCGGTCTGGTGGTGGTCGCGGGCGGGGTAGACGCCGAGTGAGCTGATGTGGACGAAGTGGGGGCGGCGCTTGTTGACGCGGAAGGCTCCCAGGAGGTTGCGGACGCCGTCGACGTTATCCTGCTGGTATTCGGCAACGGGGCCCCAGTCGCCGACGCGGGCGGCGCAGTGGACGACGTGGGTGACGCCTTTGGCGGCTGCGGTGAGCGACTCGGGACTACGGAGTTCCCCTTCGGCGATCTCGATGCCGAGGGTATTGAGGAATCTGCGGTCGCTGCCGCGGCGGACGAGGGCCCGGACGGAGAGCCCCTGTTCGCGGGCTTGCTCGCAGACGTGGCTGCCGACGAGTCCGGACGCGCCCGTGACAAGGAGGAGCGATTGGGGCGTCATCGTGAAATCCTTTTCGGGGGTCGTCGGTCGGTCGGCCGTCCGGGGCCGGGGCCGGGGCGTCGAAACAACGGGTGCGCGAACCGTCTCCGTTGGTTCGGGGAGTGTCGTTGGGAACGCGGAATCGGGTCAAGATGCAACCCGCGGCTGACCCGGGTGCGGGGGCGGAGGCCGGTGGCTGGCCAGCCCGCCGGAGGCGTTTTCGTTGTGGAACCGTGGTGGATAGCTGACGTTCGCTTTGGGGAACCGGCGCTGTGGGCTCCCATTCATCACGTCGCGGGGAGTGCAGTGTGAGCGTGTTGGAGAGGGAGGTCCACGACGCCAGTTCGCGATCGGAGGCCCGTGGTTTGCCGTGGTTTCGCGACAGAAGCGCCTCCGGCGGGGCCAGCAGCGTGCTGGACCCGGGTGGCCGTGGGGCGGTGGTTTGAGCAAGTGGCGCCGTTTCGGCAGGGACGTTGCTGGCGAGCGGCGCGGCGTTAGCCCGCCGGTCATCTGAACCACAGCGCCCTACTTCAACTTCGGCCCACTCAACACCCCAATCTCCAACAGCGTCGGATGCGCCGCATCCCGATACAGCCGGTGCGTCTGCTTCTGAAACGCCTCCGGCTTCGCAAAGTGAATGTTCGGCACCCAAGTCTGCGGGTTCCGGTCCACCAGCGGAAACCATGTGCTCTGAACATGAATCATCAGCCGGTGATCCTTCTTGAACCGGTGCAACACATCCAAAAGTTCAAACCGCACCTTCGTCGGCTCACCCGCCTTGAACGGCTCCGGCTTCGCAAAGTCGTTCCGATACCGACCCCGGAACACCTCACTCCGCACCATCATCTGGTAACCAGGCTGCAGTGCCTTGTCGAACGAAGGAGGATTCACATCGATCAACTTCACAACGAAGTCGGCATCCTGCCCCGTCGTCGACACCCACAGGTCCACATTGATCGGCCCGGCAAGGATAAGATCCTCAGTCAGCGGCGGCGTCTGGTACACAAGAACGTCCGGCCGCCGTGCCGCAAACCGCTGATCGTCGACCATGTACTCAATCGGCATTCCCGGAGCGATCGTCTCCGTCGAAGGAACCGGCTTCGCCGGGTCACTCACATACTCGTCGAACACCGGCTTGTCGCTCGCCTTGTCTGGAGCGGTCTCCGTCAGCGTTCCACCGGCACCGAGATACAGCGTCCGCTTCTCAGTCCCCTTTGGAGGCCACACATCGAACGTCCGCCACGTATTGGCACCGGTCTCGAACACCGTCGCCTCGGCGAGTCCCGGCGTGTCGGCATCCTTGAGCCACTTCTCGAAGAACTTGAGTTCGATCTCCGCCCGGTAGAACGCGGCCGTCTTGGAGCCGAAGGTGGCCGGTCCGAGTTTCTCGCCGTCGGTCGACGACCAGCCGCCGTGGTGCCAGGGGCCGACGACGAGGACGTTGTTTGACTTCGGGTTCATCTGTTCGACGGCGCGGTAGGTCTTGAACGAGCCGTAGAGGTCTTCAGCGTCGAACCAGCCGGTGACGATCATCACCTGCGGAGCGACGTTCTTGAGATGCGGGAGGATGTTCCGCTTCTGCCAGAACTCGTCCCGGTCAGGGTGGGCCATCATGTCCGCCCAGAACGGGATCCCTTCCTTGAGGTGCTGCTTGTAGACCGTGTCGGTCGTGGCGGCATCGAGGAACATCTGGTAGCCGTCGTACGTGCTGTACTTGGGGGCTTCGGGGCGTTCGGTGATCGGCTTGGGCCGGGGCTGGGCGTTGGCTCCGAGCCAGCGGTAGGCGTGGGCCATGAAGAACGCGCCGTTGTGGAGGAAGTCGTCGAAGTACCAGTCGCCGACGGGGGCCTGTGGCGAGACTGCTTTCAGCGCCGGGTGGGCGTCGATCATGCCGGCGGAGCAGTAGAAGCCGGGGTAGGAGATGCCGTACATCCCGACGCGGCCGTTGTTGTGGGGGACGTTCTTGAGCAGCCACTCGATGGTGTCGTAGGTGTCGCTGCTTTCGTCGACGTCCTTGGCGGACTTCTTCTCCGCGATGTGGGGGGTGACCTGCTGGAATTCCCCTTCGGACTGGAAGCGGCCGCGGACGTCCTGGTTGACGAAGATGTATCCCGCTTTGGCGGCGTCTTCGCTGGGGCCGAGGGTGGGGGGCATTTTCTCGACGCCGTACGGCCCGCTGCCGTAGGGGGTCCGTTTCATGAGAATCGGCCAGGTCTTGGTGGTGTCGCGGGGGATGTAGATGGCGGTGAACAGCTTGGTGCCGTCCCGCATGGGGATCTGATGTTCGAGCTTCGTGTAGTGAAGCTGGATGTAGCTGGCGAGGGGGTTGGCTTCGGGGTTGGCCGGGGTTTGGGCCCAGGCGGAGCCGGAGATGAGAAGGGAGCCGGCGCAGAGCAGGAGGGCAGCGACGCGCGTCATGAGGTGTCTCTGGGAGGTGGAGTCAGCCGAGGCGCAGACGGCTTTGGGAGTGTAGCCCGAGGGCCGATTAGCCGCGACACCCCAGCCCCGGTCCAGCGGGACGCTGGTCCCGCCGGAGGCGCTTCCCTCGTGGAACCTTGGAAAACCACCGACGTCCGCTTTGGGGGACCAGCATCGAGGACCCCCTCGCTCATTCCCGCGGGGAGTGCAGTCCCCGCGGGAGGAAATCGGAAGTCCTTAACGTCGGTCCGGAAATCGAACACCCGTTGTGTTCGACGGTTCCACAGTGAAAATGCCTCCGGCGGCCAGGAGCTCCGCCCCTGGACCCGGGTGGCGGGGCGCGATTCGAGCCGTCGCACTCCGCTGCCGCATCACGGCGAAACCTCTATACTGGCCCGTTTCCCCACTCCACTCCGACCAATCCCTCGAGACGCGTGCGTTACCACACTCTCATCATCGGCGCAGGAATGTCCGGCCTCGCCGCCGGCATCCGGCTCGCCTACTACGAGAAGCCCGTCTGCATCCTCGAACGCCATACCACGATCGGCGGCCTGAACTCGTTCTACCGGCTGCGGGGACGCAACTACGACGTCGGACTCCACGCCGTCACCAACTACGCCGCACCCGGCACCAAAACCGGCCCCCTCGCCAAACTCCTCAAACAACTCCGCCTCCGCTGGGACGATTTTGACCTCAAGCCCCAGTGCGGCTCGGCGATCGTCTTCCCCGGCCGCCGCCTCGAATTCGGCAACGAGTTCTCGAAGTTCGTCGACGAAGTCGCCGCCGTCTTCCCCGACCAGGCCGACCGCTTCCGCAAACTCGTCGAAACGATCAACGCCTTCGACGAACTCGACCTCTCCCAGGAACCGATCTCCGGCCGCAAAGTCCTCGAAGAGCACCTGACCGATCCGGTCCTGATCGACATGCTCTTCTGCCCGCTGATGTTCTACGGCTCGGCCATCCCCGGCGACATGGACTTCAGCCAGTTCGTGATCATGTTCAAAAGCATCTTCCAACAGGGGTTCGGCCGGCCCCTCGATGGAGTGCGGCAGATCCTCAAAGTTCTGGTCAGACACTTCAAGGAACTCGGCGGCGAACTCAAGCTCCGCCACGGCGTCCAGGAGATCCTCGTCGAGAACGGCCGCGCCGTCGGCGTGCGACTCGACGATGGCCGGACCATCGAGGCGGACAACGTCCTCTCGTCCGCCGGAGTCGTCGAGACGCTCGATCTCGTTCCGGGGATGTCCAACACCGCCACGCGTCCGGCTGAAGGGGAGCTCTCGTTCAACGAGACGATCTTCGTGCTCGACCGGCCCCCGGTGGACCTGGGGCACAAGGAGACGATCGTCTTCTACAACGACTCCGAGCGTTTTACCTACGACGTGCCGCAGGACCCATGCGACGTCCGGAGCGGGATCGTCTGCTCACCGAACAATTTCCGGTACGACGATGGAGAGAAGCTCGACGACGGAATCGTCCGGATCACGGCCCTGGCGAATCCGGCCTACTGGTTCTCGCTCCCCGAGGACGAGTACGTCCGGCAGAAGATGGCCTGGAGCGACCGGATGGTGGAGTCGGCCCTGCGATTCATCCCCGACTTCCGCCCGCACGTCGTCGATACGGACGTCTTCACTCCGAAGACGATCAAGCGGTTCACCGGCCACGCCCGCGGCGCCGTGTACGGAGCCCCTCGGAAAGTGCTGACGGGGGAGACCCCGCTAAAGAACCTCTACCTCTGCGGGACCGACCAGGGGTTCCTGGGGATCATCGGCTCGATGCTGTCGGGGATCACGATCGCGAACAATCAGCTCTTGAGATAGTTCTGCGAGGGGATGGCCCGAAGGGGAGTCATCAATGCCGTCAGACCGCTCTGGCAGTACGCTCGCGGAACTCCTGGCGACAGTCGAAAGTCTGCCGTGGAATCACTCGTTGTACCTGTCTGCGGATGACACCACGTGGTCTCTTGGTTCACACGCCCTCGTCTGGGATCAAGATGATGTCGACGACGGAGAGGCGACTCCCGCCGTTCCAGCCAGCCTTGGCATGAAGTCCGTGCTGAGCATCAGCACGGTTCAAGACATCGTCTCGAATCGAAAGCAACAGGGAGACTGGGCGCTGGAAGACCTGTATGTCGCCGTTCTCTACTACTACCGGAACGACGCATTCATCCGTGTGCCGTGATCACCAATGGTGACGGCATCCAACGAGGCGTCTCAGTCCCTCGCTTTGGAGTTGTTGACTTGGAGTTTGTGGAGCCGAAGGTGTCCATTCCCTCCGGTCACAATCTCCCCGCTCGGCAGGTAGGTCACGCTCAGCAGCCGGTCCGGCGAAACGTGAGTCGCCAACTCTTTCCCGGCGAGGACGTCCCAGACCCGAAGCGACGTCTCGACAGCATCGTGATACTCACCGTCTGCTCCGTGGGCTCCGCCGGAGACGGAGGCGACCTGCTGACCGTTCGGTGAGAGCGCCACAGACGCGACCGGGCCGCGGTGGCCTTGCAGTGTCAGGCCCGGTTCAAGTGTCTCGGCGTTCCAGATCCTCAGCACGCAGTTGTCGGGATCATCCCACTTGCCGTCGACCAGCTTCTCAGCAGCGTGGCCGCTGACGAACGTCTTTCCGTCCGTGGTGGAGGCAAGCGTCTGGATCGACCGGGCCGGGGCGAACCGGAGCGCCGTCCCTTCGGCGGCGTCCCACAGCGTCACCCGCTGCCCGGCGAAGTCGGCCGAGACGGCGCGGCCGGTGGAACCGAGAGCGACGAGCCGGCCGACGACTCCGACTTCCCCTGTGAATGACTTCACTTGTTCACCGGTCTGGAGGTCCCAGGTCCGGATGCTCTGATCGCCTGACCGGGGAAAGTCGGCCGAAGCGGAGATCAGTGTCGAACCTCCCCCGACGAGGTCGAGCGAATCGACTCGCGTCGTGTGGCCGGTGAATTCGCGAACCTTCTCCCCCGTCTCGCGGTTCCACATCCGGATCGTTCCGTCTTCGGCGGCCGAGACGATGTGCTGCTGGTCTGGTGTCAGAACAAGGCTGTGGATCGTCTTGTCGTGGGCGTCGATCACCCGGACCTGCTCGCGGGTCACGGTGTTCCAGAGGCCGATCTTCCCCTGGTAGGTCCCGGCGATCACCTGCTTGCCGTCAGCCGTCGCGGCGAGGGAGAAGAAGCCCCCCTGGCCGATCAGCGAACCGAAGAAGTCGAGCGGAGCTGAGAGCGTCGGCTTCGCCGCCTGCGTGGTCTCGGCCTTGGCGGCCGGCTTCGCCAGCTTGTCCAGCGGGGCGACGATCGCCACCCGGAACCCGTTCCCCGGGTAACGGACGTCCGGCATGTTGTAGCTCCGGGAGGCGGAGCGGATCAGATCGGCGCTGTCCCACCACCAGCCGCCGCGGCAGACCCGGCCGACCCCCGGCTTGGTGCAGACGGGATCGAGGATCGGCGATTCGACGTAGAAGTCCCGCTGGTGCCAGTCTTCGACCCATTCGTGGGCGTTGCCGTGCATATCGAACAGGCCGAACCCGTTCGGCTTCTTCGTCCCTACCGGCTTCGGCAGGTCGTGGTAGCCGAGGTCGAACCAGGCATACTCCGCCACCTCCGACCGGTCGTCGCCGAAGGACCAGGTTTCCGGGACCCCGGCCCGGCAGGCGAACTCCCACTGGGCTTCGGTCGGGAGGGCGTACTCGATCCCTTCCTTCTCGCTCAGCCAGCGGCAGAACTTTCGAGCCTCGTGCCACGTGACTCGCGTGGCGGGAAGCTCTTCGCTGCTGTTCGTGGCGGGTTTCAGCCAGAGGGGGACATCTGCCTCGTTCTCGGGGATGTCCTTGGGCAGGTAGCCGGTCTCCTTCACAAACTGCCGGAACTGACCGACGGTCACTTCTGTCGCTCCCACGTAGTAGGGACGGGTCACGCGGACCTTGTGCTGTGGGCCGCAGGCGTGGGTCATGAACTTCAGCAGGTTTTGGTCTAGCCCCGCCTGGTGCGGCCGCTTCAGAACGTCGTTGATCTCATCGACGCTCATCCCCATCGTGAACTCTCCCGGGGGGATCAACCGCAGCTTCATGCCGGCGGTGTTCGCGTATTCAACCGACACGCCGAGCTTCTTCGCCGTCGCGTTCTGCGACTCCTGGACTCGCAGCTGCCGAGTCTTGGCATCGACCCCGCTCACGTTGAGCATCACGACCCCGTCACCGCCGTTCTCGCCCGGAGACTTGGCGGAGACCTCATGGGCCCGGAGCCGGAAACGCTCGAACTTCTGCGAGACCTTCGCGTTCGTCGTGGTCTGGAGGACGAGACCGACCTGCAGTTGCCGCGACAGCGGACAGTTCCCGAGCGTTCGCCAGAGCGTCCATTCCAGCCCGTCGTCGCTCCGGAACAGCTGGACCTGATCCCTCCAGCGGTGGAGTTTGAGATGTGTCGTGCCGGCCGGGGCGCCCGGGAACCTTTCTCCCTCGTCCTTCTGCGTCTTCCCGTCGACGAAGAGCTCGGCCTGCAGGAACGGCGCTCCCTGGCCCAGTTCACCGTAAGCCCCTCGGTTGAACACGACGAAGTTCTTCTCGTCCTGCCACAGCAGAAGCCCCGCCGTTCCCGGCTGCGGGCTGGCCGAGGGAGGGATCGCCACCGACATCTCGAAGTCCCCCTCGATCTCCTGCAGGAGCCGCGGCGCGTCGAGGTTGTGTCCCGGCAGCGGCGACAGACTGAAGGGACGCGTGGCAGGGATTTCGAGAGTCATGTGGTTGTACGCGCGGTTCAGCGTCGATTCGCCCGTCGGATCGACCAGTCGTCCCCAGTTGAGGAGATCGACCGGTCCTGCCTTGTCATCACTCAGCACTTTCCACTCGACGATCTCCCACTCCGATCCGGCGATGCCGAGGAACGGGACTGCTTCCTCCCCGGCGGGGCGGGGGCGGGTTGCATCGAGTTCGCGGCCGCCGATCCGGGCCCGGAAGAGGTTCCCTCTCACCTCGATTCGCAGGTCGACCTCCGTGCCGGCGGCGACCATGACTCCAGCGTTCCCCTCGAGCGGCGTGATCTTCGCGTTCTGATCGAACTCCCAGATCTGGAACCCGGCGGGCGGGTTCACGGGGTCTCCCCCGCGGAGCGAGGCTTCGATCCGGCGGGACGAGTTGGGCTCGAACTGCATCCCCGCGCCGAAAATCATTCCCCGCGTCCGCTGCCGGCAAACCGCCCGGACGCGGATCCGGCCGTCCCGGAACGGGAAGGGGGTGAGGGCCAGCGAGACGAACGGGTTCTGAGTCGTGGGTGTGACAACGAGGCGGCCGTTGCTGTTCCGGACGCCAATCGTCTTCCCGGCGATCGCCTGGACCTCGTTATTGCGAAGCATGTCGACCCATGCCGCCTCGGCGAGATCGGGAGACAAAGAGGGAGAGCTCGTTCCCCCCAGAGATCGGCTGGAGTCGTAAGCGACTGCCGGGGCGGTCGGCTCTCCGATCCGGATTAGGTGCATCCCTTCCGCGACCGCCACGAGCAGCGCTGCTCCAGCCAGCGATGACGTTACGTTTCGCCAGCCCCCCTTCGGCACCCAGCGGCTCAATGCGAATGCACAAGCCGCGAGAAACCCGAAGCAGACCATCAGCGTCCGACCGACATCCTCGGGAGCCCGCAGGAGCGGACCCGGAATCGCCTTCCGGAATGCCCCGTCGAGGGCCAGCAGCAGGCTCCAGATCGGCAAGAAGACCAGCAGCGCCCCGATCACTGTCTCTGAGGCGGATTCGGTCTCTTCTCCGCTCTCCACGGGAGCGGCAGGACGAACGCGGCCCACACGCGGCGGCGCCGGTGTCGTCGCCGGATGCTGCTGATGGGCCAAGTGCCGGCTCAGCAGCGTTGCGACTTCCGACGCCGAGGAGAACCGGTCCTGCGGCCGCTTCTCCAGCAGCTTCTCGACGATCTCGCACAGCCATTCCGGCATGTCCGGGTTGATCTCGCGGATCGGCCGGGGCTGATCGTCGATCACCCGCTTCAAGACCGCCATCGTGGTCGTCGCCCGGAACGGCGGCCGCCCCGTGCACATGGCGTAGAGCGTGCTGCCGAGACTGAACAGGTCCGCCCGCGTGTCGAGCGGTTCCCCCTGGGCCTGCTCGGGGGCCATGTACATCGGTGTGCCACAGACGATCCCCGACTGTGTCAGGCTCGCATCGTCCCCCGCCCGGGCCAGGCCGAAGTCGGTGATCTTGACCCGCTCGACTCCGTTCTCGAGCAGGATGTTGGCCGGCTTGATGTCGCGATGGATGAGGCCCAGGGCATGAGCGGCCGACAGCCCCGCCGAGATCTGATAGCCGATCCGCAGGATCTCGAGGACCGGCAGCGCACCGGTCCGGTCGATCTTCTGCTGGAGCGTCTGCCCGATGATGCACTCCATCACGAGGTACGGGATCGGCTCCTCGTCGACCGCATGGATGTCGACGACATGCTCATGCCGCACCGAGGCCGCCGCCTTCGCCTCGCGGATGAATCGGGGGCGCGCTCCGCCGCTCGCCGCCAGCTCGGGCGACAGGATCTTCACCGCCACGATCCGGTCGAGCCGCGTGTCGAACGCTTTGAAGACCGAGCCGAACGCCCCTTTGCCGAGCGGCGCCAGGATCTCGTAGTGCGACAGCCGGCCGATCGCATCGGGCCGCTGGCTCGGAGCGAGGAACGGAAACCCCTTCGTCACCTCGTCCGACCGGAACTCCTGCGTCGGGTCGGCCGACGTCGCAGCGGCGACCTTCGAGCCCCCCGGGGGCAGGGCGACGGCCGGCTTCTCCAGAAACTCCCCGGCATGGTCGTGGGCCGCCAGCAAGGCCTGCACCTGCCGCAGCAGTTCCGGATTGCCGCCGCACTCCCGTTCGACGAACTCGGTCCGGTCTCCGGCGTCGGAGATCTCGAGAGCGTTCAGAAAGATGGTGCGTTCGGACATGGGAGCATCGCCTGGGAGGGACTCGGGCTGCCGGGATGCCCTCAATGCGTATTCCGCCCGCCCGATCCGCCAACTCAATCCGAAGTTTCTCTCTCGTGCGGTTCATCCTGCAAGGCGCGGAGCAGCCACGCCCGTGCGTAAGTCCAGGTCCGCTCAGCGGTTCGCAGCGGAATCTGCATCACCTCGGCCGCCTCGGCCTGCGTCAGCCCGGCGAAATACCGCAGCCGGACCAGCTCCGCCGCCACCGGATCCTTGGCTGCAAACTGCTCCAGCACCTCGCTCAGGGCCAGGACATCGATCGTCGGGTCCTCGATGACGAGAAACGCCTCCTCCAGCGGGACCGCCGCCGCCCCGCCCCCCCGCTTCTCCGCCCGCCGCCGCCGCGCACTCTCGACGAGAATCCGCCGCATCGCCTCCGCCGCCGCCCCGAAGAAGTGCCGACGGTTCTCCCACACCGGGCGGTCTTCGTCCCCGATCAGCCGCAGATACGCCTCATGGACCAGCGCCGTCGCCTGCAGCGTCTGCCCCGGCCGCTCCAGGGCCAGCCGGGCCTCCGCGAGTTTCCGGAGTTCGTCGTACACCGCAGGCAGCAGCTCCGCCGCTGCCTGACCATCCCCAGACTCCAGCCGATCCAGGATTTCCGTCACCGATGACACGACTGGTTCTCCTGCCCTTCTTCGACCCACTGAAGAACAGATTATCTCACCCGCGAAGCCACGCCATGGGAAAGGCCTCCGGCGGGCAGCCAGGGGATCCCACCTGGACCGGATGGCCGATTGGCGTTGGGTTGCGCAAAGGGTGCTGAGGTGGCGGGACGAGTTTCGGGATGACGGAAGTGGCGTCCGGGATTCGCCACGACAGGCGGGGGCCGTGGCCGATGAGCGAGGGGCAGTCCCCGCGATTTCCCAACCCGCGACGGTTCAGGTTCGACCATCGACTCCGTTCCGGGTTAGAATTGAGCGTCGAAATCCCGCCGAGCGGCCCGCGTCGAAAATCCCGTCGACCTGGCCTCTCCCGTCATTCAGCCCGTTTGGTCGCGATGCGCCGATCTTTCTCCCTCTTCGCTCTGTCGTTCGCCGTGACGGCCGCCACCCTGGCCCCCCTCACCGCGTCCGCCCAGCCGAGCGCGGCCGAACAGGAAACCTTCTTCGAACAGAAGGTCCGCCCCCTCCTCGTCCGCCGCTGCACCGAATGCCACGGCGACAAGAAACAGGAAGGGGACGTTCGACTCGACTCCGGCGTCGCCGTCCTTCGCCCGACCTCGAGCGGAGCCCCCGTTGTCCCCGGCAAGCCGGACGAATCGCGGCTGCTGCAGGTCGTCGCCTACAAAGCGGACGACACCCAGATGCCTCCCGCCGGCAAGCTGCCGGAAGACGAAATCGCCATCCTCAAGACCTGGGTCGAAACCGGCGCCTTCTGGCCCGCTCACGATCCGGCGAACGCCAAGGCCAAGCAGGGGCTACCCCGCAAGGCGGACGGCTCGATCGATTTCGAAAAGGCCTCGCAGCAGCACTGGGCCTACCAGCCGGTCCACGCTCACCCGCTGCCGGTGGTGAAGGCCGCCGACCGCTGTGAAACCCCGGTCGACCGCTGGGTCGTCTCGCAGCTCGAAGCGAACGGTCTCGCTCTCTCCCCCGAGGCGGACCGCGCCACCCTGATCCGCCGCCTCTCGTTCGACCTCCGCGGACTCCCGCCGAGCTACGACGAAGTCCAGCAGTTCCTCGCCGACACCGCGCCCGACGCCTACTCCCGGCTGGTCGATCGGTTCCTCGACAGCCCCGAGTACGGGGAACGCTGGGGCCGGCACTGGCTCGACGTCGCCCGCTACGCCGACACCAAGGGGTACGTCTTCACTCAGGAACGCCGCTATCCCTACGCCTACACCTATCGCGACTACGTCGTCGACTCGCTGAACAGCGACAAGCCGTACGACCGGTTCCTGATGGAGCAGATCGCCGCGGACCAGCTCGGCCTCAAGGGGAACGACCCGGCTCTCGCGGGGCTCGGCCTCCTGACCGTCGGCCGCCGCTACCTCAACAACGAGCAGGACATCATCGACGACCGGATCGACGTCGTGACCCGCGGCCTGATGGGGACGACTGTCGCCTGTGCCCGCTGCCACGACCACAAGTTCGACCCGCTCCTCGCCGCTGACTACTACGGCCTCTACGGTGTTTTTTCGAGCTCCCGCGAGCCCGAGGAGCTACCACTGATTGGCGAAACGGTCGAGACCCCCGAGTACCTCGAGTTCAAGAAGCAGCGGGACGAGCGACAGCACGAGATCGATAAGTATATCGCCGAGCAGCACGTCGCCCTGACCAACCAGGCTCGCGACCATGCCGCCGACTACTTCGTGGCGGTCGTCATCAAGCAGGGGAAGGCCCCCGCCGGCTACCAGCCGAAGTACCAGCACGGCAACCCGCGGGAAAAGCTCGTCGAACGGTGGCGCGAATACCTCGAACGCCGCGTCCCGGCGGGTGACCACGTCTTCACCCCGTGGAAGGTTCTCGCGGGTCTCAGGCCGGAGGAGTTCGAAGCCAAGGCTCCGAAAGTCCTCGAGGAGATGCAGTCCAAGAGCAGCACACCGACCGATCCGCTTGTCCTGCAGAGCCTGATCGAGGCGAAGCCGAAGTCGCTCGTCGATGTCGCCGCCGTCTATGGCGGGCTGGTCAATGAATCCCGCGAAGCGTGGCAGACGTTCTCGAAGGAGAACCCCCAGGCGAAGCGGTTGCTCGATGACTCCCGCGAGAAACTCCGGCAGGTGGTTTACGCCCCCGGCACGCCTCCAACGATCGCCCTGGCGGATGCCCAGCGGCAGCTCTTCGAGCGGGACCAGCGGGACAAGCTGACCGAGCTCAAGCGGAAGGTCGATGAGCTTGCCGTCGAGTCGCGCGGCGCTCCCGCCCGGGCGATGGTCATGGTCGACACCGACAAGCCGAACGAGCCGGTCATCTTCGAGAGGGGGAATCCGGGCCGCCGTGGTCCGCATGTCCCCCGCCGGTTCCTGCGGATTCTCTCGTCGGCCGACGAAAAATTTCAGAAGGGGAGCGGCCGGCTCGAGCTCGCGCAGAGCATCGCCTCGGCGGACAACCCCCTCACCGCGCGGGTCATCGCGAACCGGATGTGGATGCACCACTTCGGCAAAGGACTCGTCCTGACACCGGGAGACTGGGGTGTCCGCTGCGAGAAGCCGTCGCATCCGGAACTGCTCGATCTGCTGGCGAGCCGGCTCGTCGGGAGCGGATGGTCCCTCAAGTCGCTCCACCGGGACATCCTCCTCTCGGCGACCTACCGCCAGGCGAGTGCGGACTCCGCCGAAGGCCGGGCGAAGGATCCCGAGAACCGGCTGGTCTGGCGGCAGAACCGCCGCCGGCTCGAGTTCGAGTCGATGCGGGATGCGCTGCTCCAGGCGGCGGGGAAGCTCGACCCGACGATGCAGGGACGGCCGGTGAACATCGAGAGCGAGCCGTACAGCGGCCGCCGTTCGGTCTACGCCTTCATCGATCGGAACAATTTCTCGGCGCTGCTCCGGACGTTCGACTACCCGACGCCGGATACGAGCAGCTCACAGCGGCCGGAGACCACCGTGCCGCAACAGGCCCTGTTCGAACTGAATTCGCGGTTCGTCGGCCAGATGGCGGAGGGGCTCGCGGCGCGGGCCAAGGGGACCGCCGAAGCCCAATCTCCCTCGGCGATCGTGGAAACGCTCTACCGGGCTTCGCTCTCCCGCAGCCCGTCTCCGGAGGAATCTCAGTTGGCGGCGGCCTACCTCGACGGCAGCCCGGAACGGCTCCAGGAACTGGCCCAGATCCTGATGGCGTCGAACGAGTTCCTGTTCGTCGATTGAGCTGGCCTGGAGAGCGAAAAAGTGCGACGGAACCCGGGTTTTCCCTGAGGTTTGAGGGGCTGTTGACCGGCCCCCAGAGCTGCCTGACTTGCCGCGCCGAAACTTTCCGAGGTGTCCCCATTCACGACGGGCTTCCGCTGGCCGCCGGGCCCGGCGGCGCAACTGACTGCGGGAATGGTAGTTGCGACTGCGTGTTGCGTCGGGAGCGTTGTTGACACCCTGGGCGGGGTCTTCAATAATTTCGCTCGCAAACGAAACCCGAACCGGCGAGAGGCCGATGAGGGCTGTTAACCAACACTAGTGCCGCCCGCTCGCCCGATCGTTCGGAGCGAAGTCCGACACGCATGGGAGTTCCGTCATGGCAGGCAACGTTCTCGACGTCACCGATGCATCCTTTCAGTCCGAAGTTCTCGACAGCCAGACCCCGGTCCTGGTCGACTTCTGGGCGACTTGGTGCGGTCCGTGCCTGATGCTCGCGCCGACGATCGACGCCGTGGCGACGCAGTACGCGGGCAAGCTCAAGGTGGTGAAGGTCGATGTGGACAAGAACCGCCAGTCGGCGGTCAAATATCGCATTGACGGCATCCCGGCCCTGCTGCTGTTCAAAGGCGGCGAACAGGTCGCCAACATGAAGGGGGCGGGATCGAAAGCGCAGATTGAGACCATGGTCAACAAGCACGTCGTTTGAGACCGGGTGGAATCGGACTCCGGACGCCGGACGGGACACTCCCGTGCGGTTCCGGAGGATCTGGTCGAATAGGCACTTCGCGGGTCTGTAGGAAGCAAAGGAACCGTTCGGCCGGCTGAGCATCCTTTGCGAAACCCATCGTCCCTACGGCGACCTGGGTCCAGGGCGGAGCCCTGGCGGGAAAGGATTTCCGACGTCATGAGCGATGCTGTCCACGGTCCTTCTGCCGAGACGTCCAGCTTTCCGCGCCCCCGTTTTCCCGTGGAGCGCCCCGTCCGCCGCGATGAGCAGGTTCTCGCGCAGACCGGCCGGGTCATGGAACATCTCCGGGCCCAGCTGGCGGAGCTCGACCGCCGCGAAAAGACGCTGAACGAGCAGCTCGCCACGCTCGACCAGGAGACCCGGTCGCTGCGGATCTGGAGCCAGCAGTTCACCGAAGAGGCCCAGAAGCGCGAGCGCGAGCTGCGGGTCACCGAACGCCGGATCACCGAACGCGAGCAGACCGCCGAACGGCATTTCCAGGAGCTCCAGGAACGGGAGCTCGAGATCGCCCGGCAGATCGAAGCCCTCGCCTCCGAGCGGGCGACGATGAAGTCCGGAGTCGAGGAGGAGCTGCGGGCCGACCGCCAGGCGATCGCCGCGGAGCGGCTCGAGGCCGAGGAGTATCGGGCAGCGCAGGATGAGATCATCGCCCGCGAGCGGTCGGAGCTCGACCGGGAACGGGACGAGCGGTTCGCCGCCGTCGAAGAGCGGGAGCAGGTTGTCAGCCGGCATGAGACCGAGCTGACCCGCCGCGAGAACGACCTTGAGAAGCGGACCCGCTTCCATGAGGAGCATCTGAAGCGGCTCCGCCATGAGGTCGCCGGGCAGAAGAGCGAGCTCGAGAAGGAACGGCAGGGGCTTCGCGTCTGGAGTACGCAGGTCGAGGAGTCGATCCGGCTCCGGCTGGCTCACGTGCAGCGGTTCCGTGACCTCCTGGAAGAGCGCGAGAAGGCGTCCGACGAAGAGCGGCTCCTGATCCAGCAGACCCGCCGGTCCACCGAAGAGGAATTGATCCGCCGCCGGGCGGAGCTGGAGGCGGACCAGGCCAAGCAGACGGCGGATCTCGAGAGCCGGGAGGCCGCGCTCCGCGACCAGCAGGAGACGATCGCCGGGCAGCTCGAGACGGTCGAGACCCGTCAGGTTGAACTGGACCAGCTGCAGCAGGAGCTCGAAGCGACGCACCTCGAGAACCTCGAGCTCCGGATCGCGATCGAACACGCTCTCGCGATGCTCCGGACGGAGCTCGGCGAGCCGGAGACGACGCAGCGGCTCGACATCGCGCGAGGAGAGCTGGCCCGCCAGTACGCCCGGGTCCGGGAGCTGATCACCGAACAGCAGTCGGCGACGGCGGGGCTCCTGATCGAGCTGGAGCAGGAACGGGAGTCGTTCCGGTCGGAGCGGGAGCAGTCGGCCGTCGAGACCGAGCGGCGGGAATCCGCGTTCGAGGTTCGCGAGGCGTGCCTCATCCGCGAACGGGGACAGCACCACGCGGGCGAGGCCCACTGGATCGCTGCCCGCGACCGCTGGCGGGCCGAGAAGCTGGAGGCGGAGACGATCATCCGCGGGCTGGTGACGGAGCTCGAGACGCTCCTCAGCGAACGTCCGGCCCCGCCGCGGGCGGACGAAGTCGCCAGCGCGCCGTTCGCCGATTGAGAGAGCCGTTTCAGTGGTGGACAAGCGCCTCGCTGCGACTTATCAAGGACATCTTGACTCTGGTGCTCACATCCGACGATGTTTTCTGCGAGTCTAGCCTCTCGACTAGACGTTGAATGGAGGAGTTGATTTCGATGTTTTCAGATCGCATCGTGTGCAATTCCAATTCCAGGAAGGCAATCAGTCTCGCAGCTGCTGGCAAGAGAATGTCTGAAGGGGCGTCGTTCGGGAACTGCACGATCTGTGACGCCCAATCCTCCAGGATTTGAGACTTGCTTTGCTTCTGGTCATTGATGTCAAGCGTCATGGACATCAGCACCTCTGAATAGAGCAGCTTCGAAAGTCGGACCTCAACATCGTTGGGGGTAGATGCTCTCTGCCCCGATCGTTCCATCAATGAGAGGCGGATGTTTCTGAGTTCTTCACTGGCGCCGGCTCCCAAAGTTGCTGCCAGGATCAAACCGTGAAGCTTGACTCGCAATCGAATCGGCCCGACATTTTTAGGGCGGTTGTCGATGTTCCAGAAGAGATCTTCGAGGGATCTTTCTGAGAACTTCATCGCCTTTATCCAGTCCTTCCTTGCCGCATAGCCGTGTGCAATTGGGTAATTTAAATCACCAAGCGGCGCTCCAGGAGCAGAAAGGCCCGACTCCGAGAGAGTGTGCGCTGCCTCGTTGTAGTTGCCGCGGAAGAGGTTGACTCGAACAACGGTTCTCTGAAGGGTTGGAGAAGCAGTGCTGCGATGATTCTCTGATGCCGATAGATCTAGTGCCAGATCGTACTGCCGCGTTCGTACATACAGATCGCTTAACGCGGACACGTCTTGGTCGCTCAATGTTTTCCATGTTGGTTTCGGATACTCATTCGTCACTTCTCGGAGTTGGCGATACTGTTCTGATGTCGCCTTTCTTACTTCTGAAGAGTCTCGCTTCTTTGATGCGGCTACGATCTGTTTAGATGTGTTCCCGTCGATTGTTGCGACTGCCGACCTTATGCTGTCATCTGCAAGGAGTGCTGCAGAAAATAGAGGAATGGCAATCAGTGTCGCGAGACTCCTTCGCACGGCTTGTAGAGTTGCCCACCTGCTCATTGCCATCCCTCCTGTGGTACGTTCCGCGTCCGCGTTTCTAGCGGCGATTTTTAAGGCATCGGAACAAAGAACGGACTTGTCCAGGCGATGGTGTCGCTGGGCTCCTCCTCATCAGGCTCATATACACTAATCGAATTCGTCCATGTTCCGGTCGGAAATGGTGCGGCGACAACTTTTCCGAAGCTTAAAGTGTTGACTTCGGAAGCCGCAGGTAGCGCGGTCGTCGCATTTCCTTGGGCAAAGACCTGAAAAGTTGTCCCGATCGGGACGTACTCGTGGGAGACGATAAGAGTGTCCGGGGAAACGAGAGCGATCGGCGATCCATTCGCCCACAGTGTCGGAACTCCTGCAGCAGTAGTTGTTTCTAGCATCACGCCGGAGAAGATTGCCCAACCCCATGTGGCACCAGTGCCATCCGGGTCGTTGACCGACATCGAAAGGGTGGCTTCGATCCAACCACCGGGGTCGCTTCCAGTTCCAGCAAGTACTTGGACTAGTTCATTTGCCGCAGAATTAATCGCGACGTCACCGAACCCCCCCGTCCCTGGGATCTGCATGGAGGACGCGGTTGCGTAGGGGAGCGGGCTAGATACGTTGTTGGCATTCGGTATTAGGGAGGAGTCGCCTAGTCCTATTCCTCCTACTATTCCTCCTACTGTTCCTCCTTCATATGTTCCAGAGGCCGTTGCGTCTTCCACAACGAACAAACTTTGGGAAAGGACCGTTGCTTGCCCTGCGGTCCTGTTTAGTTCGAGGTCTTCCGCCATTGCAGGCCCACTCAGTAACACAATTGCGATAGAGAGAACGTGTCGCTTCACTAGACAACTCCTTCAGTCATGGACTTGAGCCGAGAAGACGAGCTCGGCTCTTTGAAAGCGATCCTGTTGGCATCAGGCGGTGCGGCGACAGAATTAGGCGCGGTCAGTTCTGTGCTTGCGAAGCACTCTCGGTGCCCATGACGATCCTATGTCTTGGAAGCGAGTTGTCAACTTTCGTTTTGTGATATACACGCAGATATCGTTGGCTGTTTGTGCTATTTGAATTCACCACAACGAGATGCGGCAGTAGCTCATATTTATTGTAGGAGTCGCATGAGCTCTGTGTTATGCGTGTTTTGGGTGGATGTGAGTGATATATGTCGGTGGTGCAAAGTGCGTCACGCAAGGATGCTGGTAGTTGTGGCATCACTCCGGACGGCGCGGCGTGAAGGGAGGTAGATCGTTTTTGGAGATACTCACGCTTGGCGTTCTTCGGAGACGCAGTGGTATCAGCCCGGCTGTCCCTTGGAAGGGACGGTCAGTTCGAGGTTGTTGGCGCCGGCGGCGACGTTGGTCGGCATGGGGATGATGTACAGAGTTGGGGGCGCGGGCGGCTTCGTTGCCTTTGGTGTTGGATCGGCGCCACCGCCTCCCGGAGTGACTCCGCCGACGGTGATTCGGACTTTGTGACTTCCGATTTTGGCTCCGCGGGAGCCGTCGGAGTATGTCAGCTCGAAGTTCCCCTGCGCGTCGCTTCGGCCAGTAGAAGTCGCACCGGCATCTGGTGTGAACTCGACAAACGCGTCGGCCAAGGGCATCCCGTTCTGGACCAGCTTTCCTGTTACCGGGGCGAGTTCAGGTTTGTCGGGGCGAGTTGCTGATCCACCGCAACCGGCAGACAACAAGAATATTCCGAGCAGGAAGGGGCGGAAGGACATCGGGCGGACTCCGGCTGAACGTGACGGGGGCGAGAAAGGAGATGAGCGATGAACGGCGGCTAGGTAGAGGACCGTTGAGGTCGCACCCGACCGCAAGAAGGCTGCCAACCGACGTTCGGTTGGCAGCCGAGAGAACAGCGGTGCCGCAGGACTAGTCGACGGTGAACGGCTTGTTGTCGTTCCGCTGGCAGGCGCGGAACCACTGGGTGGCGTCCATGTTCTCGGAGAGGAACCGGACCGAGCCGTCGCCGAAGACCAGGTGGGCCCCGCCGGTGTGGGCGCCGAGGATCCGGGTATGGCGGTAGTAGGGCTGCTCGTTGCCGTTGTTGCCGCTCTTGTCGTTGATCGGGGAGCGGACGACGGTCATGTTGAGCCACCAGCCGGTGTCTCCCCCTTCGCCGCCGGCCCAGGGACCACCGTCGTGATTGTTGGCTCGCCAGTCCTTGGTCAGGGCCCCCGTTGCCGTGTCGATGTTGTACTGGGACTGCTCGCCGACCATCGCGGTGTTGGACGTTCCGTCGGTGACGTCCGCCAGCCGCGTCGGCCGGGCCGCGTCGTAGGTCGGATTCGAAGCGACGATGATCCCGTTGTAGTTCGAACGGTAGTAGTAGCTGGTCCACGTGCTTGGGACTGGGCAGCAGTTGCCGGTCGCCATGTCGTTGTAGCTCCCGGCGATGCCGACGTAGTTGATGAGCTGATAGGTCAGCGAGGCGGGGGCCCCGAGGGCTTGGGTCTGCGAGTTGACCGTCTGCGTCCGAGTCGTCGGCATCGGGCTCGACGGGCAGTTCAGCGTCTGGACCCGCAGCGACTGCGTCACCGCCCAGTTCCGGTTGACCTCCGAGCCCTGCATCGTCCAGGCGGTGTCGTCGAACGTGATCTTGTTGTACGCCCCCTGCTGCTCGAGCTGCGGGAGGATCCGGACGAGCCACGAGGCGCCGCGGCGGCCGGCGGAGTCGGCGGCGACGTTCCCCATCGGGAAGACGTTGTGCGTCTCCTGGTAGCTGTGGAGGGCGATGCCGAGCTGCTTGAGGTTGTTGCGGCACTGGCTGGCGCGGGCCGCCTCGCGGGCCTGCTGCACGGCGGGGAGGAGAATCGCCACGAGGACGGCGATGATCGCGATGACCACCAGCAGTTCGATGAGCGTGAATCCACGACGACGGGACGAGGGCATTCGGCAGACTCCTGAGGATACGAAGAACCGGAAAGACGTGGACACAGGACAACGCAGGCACTTCCGCATCGCTGCGGCGCCTGGGACGCATCAGGACAGCGACGACGACTCGCGGATCACCAGCCGGGTGTCGACCCGGTCGATGGATTCCTGCGGCTGCTTCTCCCGGGCGCGCTTCAGTCGTTCGACGGCGCGCGTCAGGAGGGTCGGAAGTTCGAGCGACACGGTGGTGAGGGGCGGGTCGAACAAACCTGCGAATTGCAGGTCTCCCCAGCCGATCACGGAGACATCTTCTGGAACGCGGACGCCGATCCGCCGGAACGCGCGGATCAGGCCGCTCGCCGTGAAGTCGGTGTCGCACAGGATCGAGTCCGCCTGGAGGCCGTCTACCAGCCGCCGGGCGAGTTCATCGAACCGGGCGTAGAAGCTCGGATCGAGCAGCCGCCACCCTTTGGTCTCGATGACGATGCGGCTGTCGTCGAATGGGATCCCGCGTTCCCGGGCGGCGGCGCGGTAGGCGTCCCGCCGCTGCGCGAACGCGGCGGATTCCGTTTCTTCCGAGACGAAGACGGGGCGCGACCGTCCCTGGTCATGAAGGTGGGCGATCGATGCCCGCGCACCCGTGCTCACATCGCTGATAACCGAGGAGACGTCGCCGTCATCCAGGTCACCGATCGCCACGAGGGCGGTCGGGACCGAGCGGAAGAGCTCGGCGATCTCAGGCCACTGCTGTTCGTTTTCGTAGGCGAGGTAGACGACCCCGTCGATCCAGCCGGCGCGGACGTCCCGGAGCAGGCTGCGGATCGGAGCGATGTCGTCCTGGCAGAACTGCGCCATGACCCGCGTGCCGGCGTGGACCGCCGCTTCGTGCAGCCAGGCCAGGGCCCGCTGCGTCAGATAGTTCTGCCAGTTGTTGGCGACGACGGCGATGATTCCGCTGCTCCGCCCGGCGAGCTGCTGGGCGGCCGGGTTGGGGCGGAAACCATGCTCGGCGGCGATCGTCCGGATCCGCTCAGCGGTCTGGCTCGAGACCCGGACTCGCCCCTGGCCGGTCCCCATCAGGACGGCCGAGACCGCCATCCGGGAGACACCCGCCTTGCGGGCGATGTCGACCATGCGGAGCGGCGGGGAGGAGGGTTCAGTGGCCATTCGGACCTGATCGAATGTCTCGCGATATCACTTTTGATATTGCGGGATATCAATGCCGAAACGGGTAGCACTTCGTGTGCCGAATTGTTTGTGGTCGCGACAGACCTCGCGACCATCGCCCCATTCATCCTTCGTCGAAGATTTGCCCCTCTGAGGCAAATTCCACGGGTCGAATGTACGAACTGTTCAGATAGTGTCAACGACGTTTACTATAGTGGAATCCATTTTGTTGGATTTTCTGCCAAGATCACGGAATCCGGTCTGATGGCCGCTGCGTGACCTGAAGGCAAGCTTGCCGGTCGGACGAGCAAGGTTTGTGTGCGGTGCCGCACGATCGAGGCCGGAATCGCGACCGAGTTCCGTCGAGTTTCCGCTGGCGACTCCCCTCGACGAAGATGCTTCTAAGCCGCGTCTCCGATGAGGCGTTGAACGACGCGGAGGGACGATTCGCTCCGTTCTCTCGCCCGTCTCGGGCGGACTCCGTCACCAATGCCGAGGTCGGCCATGCAGCGCTCCATCGAGGTTTTCTGTCGGCGTCGCGTTTCGGGACCGGCCCGCCTGCTGGGGCGCATCGGGCTGCTCCTCGCGCTCCTGCTCGTCCCCGTCTCGCAGGCGATGGCCCTCATCATGGGGGGCGAAGGAAACTCTCCTGTCACCGATCCCGGCTGGCCGGCTGGTGCGGCGAAGGTCTTCAACTCTCCGTCGCGGATCGCCTGGTGGGAGGGGCCTCCGCTGGGGGGGGGAGAGTGGCACGCCGAATGTCGCGGCAACACCGCCGCCTTCCAGGAGGCCCTCGAAGCGTTCGCCAGGATCGAGTCCGAGAAGAAGCGACTCGTCATCCACGACGGCGAAGGGGCGAGCTTCTGGCTCAACACGAACAACGACCCGGAGAAGAAAGCCGCCGCCGTCGCGGACTGGATCTTCGTCATCTGGCAGCCGCAAAGCTGGAAGCGGATTCAGGCGATGCCGGTCGACCTTCGGGGACCCTCCAAGAAGGGAGAGACCGGTCCGGTTCCGCAGATCGACGTCTACGTCGGCGGACGGATCATCTGGTCCGACGTCGAGGTTCCCAAGGGGATCGAGATCGTCGATGAGCGTCTCGAAGCCCATGGCTTCGATGTGGCCGACGGCAGCGTCCTCGAAGGGAACATCGTCGAACTCCCGGGGGACAAGCCGGTCGCCGCCAAGGTCACGCTTCAGAAGGTCGAACCGAATCCGGCAGGGGGCCACGCGTACGACCCGGCCCGGACAGTCGAGGCGGACGCCAAGGGGCACTGGGTCCTCAAGAAGATCCCGGCGGGGTGGTTCCGGATCGTGGCGGAAGCTCCGGGGTTCGCCCCTCGCGTGGCGGGCTACATCCGGCCGACCGACGAGCCGCGGTGGCAGTCGCTCGACACCGGGCTCGCCCGGGCTGCCTCGGTCTCGGGCAAGATCGTTGACTCCGAGGGAAAACCGCTCGCCGGAGTGAGCGTCCGGCTCCAGGGCGTTTCGGCGGGGGACAACAGCAGCTACGAGACCGCGGCAGCCACCGAGATGACGACCGATGCCGCCGGCCAGTTCCGCACCGAGCAGATTCCTACGGGGAAGGGGCGGATCTGGATTCACAAGGAGGGTTACGTCCGGGCCGGCCTGGGCAAGGAGATCTCGCTGCCGGCCAAGGAAGTCGAGCTGACGATGTCGAAGGCGTCGCTGATCAAGGTGAGCGTCGACTTCGGCGGCGTGAAAGCCCCGCAGGGGTACATCGTCGAGATCGAGCCCGAAGGGGGGAGCAAAGTCGGCTCCTGGGGGGGCTCGGGAAACATCAACGACAACGCCGAGATCGAATTCAAGAACGTTCCGTCCGGCCGCTATCACCTGAAGGGGCGGCCGAATCCGGGGAGCGCCAATCAGGAATCCCCCGTCGAGACCGTCGACCTCAAGGGGGGCGAGACCGTCGAGGTGACGATCAAGGCGAAGCGGTGAGATTTCGTGGTCCGTCCCGCGGACTCAGGCGCCTACCCGAATGTGACTCCGCGCAAAAAAGAAGAACCGCAGTCGGCCCAGTCAGGGCGGCTGCGGTTCTTTTCGATTCAGCAGTAAGGACGGTCTGCGGTGACTACCGCATCACGCGGCCCGAGTCGTAGCCGACGATCGTTGCCTCGGGGGCGAGGACATAGATCTCGACCCGGCGGTTCTTCTGGCGGTTCGGCTCGCTGACGTTCGTGACGACCGGCTGGTGCTTGCTGTAGCCGCCGATCCCCATCCGGTACTCCGCAACACCCTGCTTCGAGAGGTGCTTGACGACCGACGTCGCCCGGTGGGCCGACAGGTCCCAGTTGGTGTCGTGCCGCGCCTTGGTGGCCGCCTTCACGACCGGCATATCGTCCGTGTGGCCGACGACGAGGACGTGGAACTGCTTCGCTTCAGCGTCGTTGACGATCGCAGCGAACTCGTTGAGCAGCTGGTGGGCTTCCTGCCGCAGCGCGTCGCTCCCCGAGCCGAACAGCAGGTCTTCGTTGAACTTGCTGACGCCGGTGACGGGGTCGAACTCGAAGTCCGGAAAGCGGCGGGCGAGCTCTTCGAACCGCTTGCTCAGCGCCCCGTTGAGCGGGTTCTTCTGGCTGGCGAGCATGCTCGAGTACTTGTCGTGCAGCTTGGTCCGCTCGTCGTTCAGGTTCGCGAGCCGCTGGTTGGCGACGTCGAGGCTCTGGTTCGCGGCGGCGAGCTGCGATTCGAGCCCCGTTTTCTCGCTGGCGAGCTGCTCGACCATCATCTGGTTCGACTGCGACTGGCCGAGCAGAATCTGGTTCTGGCGGCTGAGCTCCATTGCCTGCCACCGGGCGGCGCGGAGCTGCTGGCGGCGAGCCAGGAACGGCCTCGGAATCTCCCAGCAGCAGCACCCGGAGAGGTCCAGGGCCGTCACGGAGAGGAGAGCCAGGAAGACGAGACGCTTGAGGTGGGTCATGAGGGGCTCCGTGGGGCGGCCGTCCGGACTGGGAGCCCGGGCCGGCGGCCGAAAACGGATTCTGATGCGTCCGAACCGCCCCGGAGGTGGGAAGTGGGTGGGAGGGTTCGGAACGTCGATGGGAAGGGATCGCCGCCCGCGCGACGACGGGGAGGCTTATATCTGCCTTCTTTGCCGATGAACCAGAGGGACAGCCCTTTTGTCTCTTCTGTCCGGCAGCATTCGCCGCAATCCGCCTCGGCGACCTTCCGAATCTGCTGGTCCGCCCCGGGAATCTGAATTCCAACGATTTTCCCTCAAGCGACTTACGGCGAGGAGTGCCGGAGGAGAGGCGAGGGGGGAACCGGGGAATCCCGATGGAGAAATGGCAGGACCGGCCGCGGGTTTTCGGCCGCAGCCGGGCCGCTAGGCCGGCCGCTCTCCTCCACTACAATGCGACCCCCACGGGAACCACGCATGACGAACCGCCGCATCCTTGTCACCTCCGCCCTGCCGTACGCCAACGGCCACATCCACATCGGGCACCTGGTCGAATACATCCAGACCGATATCTGGGTCCGCTTCCAGAAGCTCCGGGGGCATCGGTGCGTCTTCATGTGTGCCGACGACACCCACGGCACCGCGATCATGATCCGGGCCCGCCAGGAAGGGCGGACGGAAGAGGCTCTCATTGCAGATATGAGAGAGGCCCACGTCCGGGACTTCAGCGGGTTCGACATCGAGTTCGACAACTACGGCAGCACGAACAGCGACGAGAACCGGCAGCTCTGCCACGAGATCTGGGCGTCGCTGCGGAAGGCGAACATGGTTGTCGAGCGCAGCGTCGAGCGGCTCTATGACCCCGAGTATCAGACGTTCCTCGCAGACCGGTTCGTGAAAGGAACCTGTCCGAAGTGCGGCTCCGCGGATCAGTACGGAGACGGCTGTGAGAAGTGCCTGACTCAGTACGCACCGACGGATCTCATCAACCCCCGCAGCGCTCTGTCCGGGGCGACGCCGGAGCTGCGAACGAGTGTCCAGCTCTTCGTGAAGATCGAAGACCTGCACGCGTTTCTGGATGAGTGGACGCAGACCAGCGGTGCGCTTCAGCCGGAGACCGCCAACTACCTGAAAGGGCACTTTCTCAGCGAAGAGCTGCGAGACTGGGACATTTCGCGTCCCGCTCGGTACTTCGGGTTCGAGATCCCCGACAGCCCCGGCAACTACTGGTTCGTCTGGTTCGACGCGCCGATCGGTTACATCGCCTCGACGCTGCAGTGGTGCAAGGCCAACGGCGAGAAGCTCGACGACTGGTGGAAGAACCCCGCGACCGAAATCCATCACTTCATTGGCAAGGACATCACGTATTTCCATACGCTGTTCTGGCCGGCGATGCTCAAGACGGCCGGGTTCAGCCTGCCCAAGAAGGTTCACATTCACGGCTTCCTGACCGTGAACGGCGAAAAGATGTCGAAGTCCAAGGGGACCTTCATCAGCGCCGCCAAGTACCTCGAGCACCTCGACCCGAGCTACCTCCGGTACTACTACGCCTCCAAGCAGGGGACCCGGCTCGACGACCTCGACATGAACCTCGACGATCTTCAGAAGAAGATCGATTCGGATCTCGTCGGCAAGGTGGTCAACATTGCCAGCCGCTGCGCGAAGCTGGTCTCGGGACAGACGCTCACGGAGACCTATCCGGACGACGGCGGCCTGTTCGCCCAGGGAGCCGCCGCGAGTGAGCGGATCGCCGAGCTGTACGAAGGCTGCGACTACAACGCCGCCATGCGGGAGATCGTGGAGCTGGCGAATCGGGCGAACGAATACATCGACCGGACGCAGCCCTGGATCCTTCGCAAGGATCCGGCGAAGCAGGAAGAGGTCCGGGCGGCCTGCTCGATCGGCCTCAATCTCTTCCGCCAGATCGTGACGTATCTCGCGCCGGTCCTGCCGCGGCTTGCCCGGCAGACCGGGGAGCTGCTGAGCGTCCCGATCACGAACTGGTCCGATGCCCAGACACCGCTCGTTGGCACCAGGGTCAACGAGTTCCAGCACATGATGAAACGGGTCGATCCCAAGAAGGTGCAAGCGATGGTCGAAGAATCGAAGCCGGCAGAGAGCGAACAGAAGAAGCTCGATACCGCCGTGGCCTCCGCCAGCCAGCAGGCGGCGGAAGCAGTCCGCGAAGGGGAGCCGATCGCTCAGGACAGCGGCGACCAGCTCGCCGCCGAGCCGCTCGTCGCCGAGCACTGCACGATCGACGACCTGATGAAGGCGGACCTCCGCGTCGCCCGCGTGGTTTCGGCCAAGTCGGTCGAAGGGGCGGACAAGCTGTTGCAGCTGACTCTCAGCCTCGGCGGCGACGTGACCCGCAACGTCTTCGCCGGGATCAAGAAGGCGTACAAGCCGGAAGACCTGATCGGCCAGCTCGTGATCTGCTGTGCGAACCTCAAGCCGCGGCAGATGAAGTTCGGTCTCAGCGAAGGGATGGTGCTCGCCAGCGGCCCGGGCGGTAGCGAGGTGTTCCTCCTGCGTGCCGACAGCGGCGCGAAGCCGGGAATGCGGGTTCATTAGGCCCGAATACGGGTCTGCGGAGATGCGATGATCGGGCGGCCGCTGGAATGTCCTGCGTCCGCCCGTTTTTCTTCGCATCAGGCGGTTCTTGCGCGACGTTGCGAATCGGCGGCCGGGTCTGTCGAATGGACCGTGCGAACGATCTCCCGTTCCGTCCCTGCCCGCCTCGCAAGGCCGATTCGAATGTCGCTCCGGCTCGCGTTCCTCTGGCTCGTTTCGTTCGCCGGTCTGGCCGGCGCGGCCGAGCCTGTCGAAAAGGTCCGGTTCAACCGGGACATCCGCCAGCTCCTCTCGGACAACTGCTTCTCGTGCCATGGGCCGGACGGGAACGCCCGCAAGGGGGACCTGCGGCTTGATCACCGCGATGCCGCGATCGAGGCGAAGGCGATCGTTCCAGGGAAGGCGGACGCCAGTCCGCTGGTCGAGCGGATCTTCAGCACCGATCCCGACACGATCATGCCGCCGCCGGAGTCGAGCAAGACCCTGACCGCGGCTCAGAAGGAGCTGTTGAAGCGGTGGATCGCCGAAGGGGCGGAGTACGAAGGGCACTGGGCCTACATCCCCCCGGTGAAGCCCGCAGTCCCGGCCGGCTCGAGTGCGATCGACCATCTGCTGAAAGAGCATCTGGCGCGGCTGGGGCTGAGCCTCTCTCCCGCGGCGGACCGGCGGACGCTCGCCCGGCGGCTCTCGTTCGACCTCGTCGGACTCCCTCCTTCGGCCGAGGAAGTGGAGGCCTTCGTTGCGGACACGAGCCCGGAGGCGTACGCGAAGTACGTCGAGCGGCTGCTGGCTTCGCCGCACTACGGCGAGCGGATGGCGATTCCCTGGCTCGACGTCGTCCGCTTCGCCGACACCGCGGGGTATCACTCCGACAATCCCCGGAACATCTATCCCTATCGCGACTGGGTGATCCGGGCGTTCAACGAGAACAAGCCGTTCGATCAGTTCACGGTTGAGCAACTCGCGGGGGACCTCTTGCCGGGAAGCACCCTCGAGCAAAAGGTGGCGTCCGGGTTCAACCGGCTGCTGCTGACGACGGAGGAGGGGGGGGCCCAGACGAAGGACTACGAGGCCCGGATGCTCGGCGACCGGGTTCGGGCGGTCGGGACGGTGTGGCTGGGGCAGACGCTCGGCTGCAGCCAGTGCCACGACCATAAGTTCGATCCGATTCAGGCCCGGGACTTCTATTCGATGGGGGCGTTCTTCGCCGACATCCAGGAGCCGATCATCGGCCGCCGCGAGCCGGGGATGACCGTCCCGACTCCGGAACAGCAGCAGCAACTCGCGCAGCTCCAGAAGGTGGCGGCCGAGGCCGAGCAGGCATTCGACGCCCCGCATCCCGAGCTGGCCGAAGCCTTCGCCCAGTGGGAGACGCAGCAGAGCGGCGCGGCGACCCGGGCGGCCGACTGGCTGTCGCTGAAGCCCGCGAAGGTGGTCTCCGCCGGGAAGGCGAAGCTGGCGGTGAAAGAAGACAACGCGGTCCTCGCCTCCGGGCCCAAACCGGACAAGGACACCTACACGGTTGAGTTCCCGGGGCAGCAGACGGGACTCGTCGGCCTGCGGGTCGAGGTCCTGCCGGATGACTCGCTGCCGGCCAAAGGGCCGGGTCGGGCGGGCAACGGTAACTTTGTCCTGACGGAAATCTTGGCCCGGATCCAGAAGAAAGAAGGCGTCCCGCAGGACCTGAAGTTCACCGGCGCCCTGGCGTCGATCGAGCAGACCTTCGGCGGTGAGATCCATCCGGACAAGCGGTGGTCGGCCGCCTCGGCGATCGACGGGGATGCCCGCGGTGAGCAGTTCGGCTGGGCGGTCCTGCCGGGCGTCGGTCAGCCGCAGCAGCTCGTTCTCAAACTTGCCGAACCGGCAACGGTCGGCGAGGGAGAGACGCTGGTTGTCGAACTACGGCAGCAGCACGGGCAGGGGAATCACACGCTTGGCAAGTTCCGGATCTCGGTGACGACGAAGCCGGAAGCGGTGGCGATGCCGGACGGACCTCCGCCGCCGAAGGAGATCGCCGATCTCCTCGCGATCCCGGCCGACAAGCGGGACGCCGGCCAGAAGGACCGGCTGTTCGCCCACTTCAAGAGCGTCTGCCCCGAGCTCGCCGAGGCACGGGCAACCGTCGACAAGGCCCGCAAGGCCGCAACCGGCTTCGAGGAGTCGCTCCCGAAGACCCTGATCTCAATCTCGATGCCGACACCGCGCGTCGTCCGGATCCTCCCCCGCGGGGACTGGCTGAACGAGACCGGCGAGATCGTCTCGCCCGCCCTCCCGGCGTATCTCGCCAAGTCCGGCAGTCCGGACGGCAAGCGGCAGACGCGGCTCGAACTCGCGCAATGGGTCGTCTCCAAGGAGAACCCGCTCACCGCCCGGGTGTTCGTGAACCGGCTCTGGAAACAGTTCTTCGGAGTCGGGCTGTCACGGAACACGGACGACCTCGGTTCGCAGGGGGAGTGGCCGACGCATCCGGAGCTGCTCGACTGGCTCGCGGTCGAGTTTCAGGAGAGTGGCTGGGATGTCCGGCACATGGTGCGGCTGATCGTCCTGAGCGACGCGTACCGGCAGACCTCGGTCCCGACGAAGGAGTTGCTGGCCCGCGATCCGGAGAACCGGCAGCTCGCGCGGCAGAACCGGCCGCGGCTGGAGGCGGAGATGGTGCGGGACAGTGCCCTGGCGATTTCGGGGCTGCTCGTCCGGAAGATCGGCGGGCCGAGTGTGAAGCCGTATCAGCCGGCGGGGTACTGGGAGAACCTGAACTTCCCGGTGCGGGAGTACGACGCGAGTCTCGGCGAGGACCAGCACCGCCGGGGGCTCTACACGTGGTGGCAGCGGTCGTTCGTTCACCCGAGCATGCTGGCCTTTGATGCACCGACCCGCGAGGAGTGCTGTGCTGACCGGACTCGGTCCAACATTCCTCAGCAGGCGCTCGTGCTGCTCAACGATCCGACGTACGTGGAGTGTGCGGAGGCGTTCGCAGCGCGGATCCTGAAGGAGGGGGGTGCGGACACTGGCCAGAAGATTGACTGGGCGTGCCGGCAGGCCCTGCAGCGGGCCGCGACGCCTGTCGAGAGGGCAACGCTGACCGCACTCGTCGAGAAGCATCGGGCGGAGTATGCGAAGGATCCGTCGGCGGCGGAGAAGTTGTTGACGGCGACGCAGCTTGCGGCGCCGGGTGAGGTGGACAAGGGGGAGCTGGCTGCGTGGGTCAACGTAGCGCGGGTCCTGCTCAACCTCCACGAAGTCATCACCCGCAACTAACCCAGCGTCCCGCTGGGACGGGGTGGGCGTGGGGCGATGGGTTGCGCAAAGACGCTTTCTCCGCCGTGCGCGACTGGCCTGCAATGGATCAACGGCTTGGACAATGTCCTGGCCGGCACGACTCCCCGCGCTCAAACCCACCGCCCCACGGCCACCCGGGTCCAGCACGTTGCTGGCCCCGCCGGAGGCGCTCTTCTCGCAGAACCAAGGCAAACTGTGGGCTTCCGATCGCCAACCGGCGTCGAAGACCTCCCTCCCCAACACGCCCACGCTGTACTCCCCGCGATGAAAGAGAGGGGGGCCCGCGACACCGGTTCCCTAAAGCGGACGCTGGAAGTGTTCCACGGTTCCACCACGGAAGCGCCTCCGGCGGGGCCAGCAGCGTGCTGGACCCGGGCGAGGGGGCGTTCGCAGGGGAAACGGACTCCCCAGCGGGCGGAGGCGCGGTAGGATGCAGGCTCCCCCTCTGACGAACTGACCACAGCGACGGTGGAGAACTTCGGAATGCTCGAGTTCCTGAAAAACCTGTTTCAGGGGAAACCGAAGGTCCAGAAGGTCGACCTCCGGCGTCGCTTCGAACTCGTCGGACGCGTGGGGCAGGGGAGCATGTCCCGCGTCTGGCGGGCCAAAGACTCCCTCACCGGAAAAGTCGCGGCGGTCAAAGTCCTCGACAAGGCCAAACTCGCCCGCCTCGAGCAACGCTTCACCCAGATGGGTGTCCACCGCCCGGACGAAGGGGACATCGCGGTCACGCTGCGGCATCCCAACATCGTCCGGACGCTCGAACACGGGGTGAACACCGATGGCGAGCAGTTCCTCGTGATGGAGTTTGTCGAAGGGGTGAGCCTGAGCTACCTCGTCGATGTGCAGAACGACCGGATGCGGAAGCACTGCCTCTCGTATTGCATCCAGCTCGGGGAGGCGCTCGAGTACCTGCACAAGCAGCTCTGGATCCACCGCGACCTCTGCCCGCGGAACGTGATGGTGACGCCCGACGACGAGGTGAAGCTGATCGACTTCGGGCTGATGGTGCCGAACACCGAAGAGTTCCGCCGGCCGGGGAACCGGACGGGCACGGCGATGTACATGGCGCCGGAGCTGATCAAGCGGCAGGCGACGGACGAGCGGATCGACATCTTCTCGTATGCCGTGACCTGCTTCGAGATGTTCGCCAAGACGCTGCCCTGGCCGTCGGCGGACACGCTGGAAGCGGTCGTGCAGCACATCAACAGCCCGCCGAAGGAGCTGAAGAAGTTTCGTCCGGACCTCGACGATCAGGTGGTTGCGGCGATCATGAAGGGGCTCGAGCGCGATCCGCGCGACCGATGGCGGACAATGAAAGAAATGGTGGACGAATTCCGTGCCGCCGAACACCGGCTGGAGGGGGCGATCGGTAAGTGACCCCTGTTGGGGTGCAGGGGCCAGCCCCTGCCCGCCGGAGGCATTCCCATCTGGAACCGTTCAAACGTCGCTGGGCGTCGCAATCGGAATCAGATCAACTCAGAAATCGCCTCGCCCCCAGGCAGAATCGGCATCGGCCGTCCGCTGTAGTCATCGAACGACCATTCCGGTCGCACGCCGACGTGGCGGTAGACGGTGGCCCAAAGGTCTTCGGGCTTGAGGGGGCGGTCCTTGGGGACTTCTCCCTTGGCGGTGGTCGAGCCGACGACCTGGCCGTGGCGGAGGCCGCCGCCGGCGACGATGAGGGACATCGAGCTCGGCCAGTGATCGCGGCCGGGTTGCATGACGCCGGTCTGCGTGCCGACGTAGTTTTCGACTCGCGGCGTGCGTCCGAATTCCCCGGTGACGACAAGGAGCACCTTCTTGTCGATGCCGCGGGCGTAGATGTCTTCGATGAGGGCGGTCACGGCCCGGTCGTAGATCGGGAAGCGGACCTGGGCGTCGTCGAAGATGTGGCAGTTCACCGAGTGGGAGTCCCAGTTGTAGACCCCCTGCTTGAGGTGCGGGATCCCCGACTGGTACGGGTTCTCCATGACGAGGGTCACGAAGCTGCACCCCGCTTCGACGAGGCGGCGGGCGAGGAGAGCCCGCTGGCCCCAAGCGTGCATGCCGTACCGCTGGCGGGTGGCGTCGGGCTCCTTGGTGAGGTCGAAGGCCTCGCGGGCGCGGCTGCTGAGCATCATCTCGACGGCGCGGCCGTTGAAGTCGTCCATCGCCTCCATGACGCCGGAGGAATCGACATCGCGGCGGACCCGGTCGAACCCCTTGAGCAGTCCGACCCGGTCGTCGAGCCGCTGAGACATCGAGTTGTCGACGGAGATGTTCGTCAGTTTGAAGTCCGGCTTGCTCGGGTCGCCGGGGACGGAGAACGGGACGTAGGAGGGCCCGAGGTAGGCGGAGCCGAAGGCGAAGACGTCGACGCCGTCCCGGCCGGGGTCGGTCATCGAGACGTAGTTGGGGAGGCCCAGACGGCGGCTCTCGCGGCACTTGGAGATGATCGACGGTGCGGCAGGGCTGTCGTTGACGGTGTCGACCGGGGTCTTGGGATCGCGGGCGGTCATGAACCGCTTATGTCCGCCGCCGTGGTCGGCGAAGGTGTGGGAGATTGAGCGGATGACGCTGTACTTGTCGGCGCACTGGGCGTGGAAGGGCATCAGCTCGCAGACGTCGAGCCCGGCGACGTTGGTACGGATCGGCGTGAAGGCCCCGCGGTATTCGGCGGGGGCGTTCGGCTTCATGTCGTACATGTCGAGGTGCGGCGGTCCCCCGGGGAGCCACACGAAGATGACCGATGTATCAAGGCCGGAATCGAGCTGGCCGGCCTGGGCCTTGAGGCGGAGGGCATCGGCCATCGAGAGTCCGCCGAGTCCCAGCATCCCCATCTTGAGGAAGGAGCGGCGGGACGACGGTCCGGGGCAGTGAACGGGGGCGGAAGACGCGGCAGCAGGGCGGCGGGCCATGTTCAGCTTTTCCGAGGCGGGAGCAGCAAAGGCGGGACGCAATCCAGGCAGGTCAATCAGCCTATCCTGCCGTTATCGACAGTTCAATGGGCGTTGATGAGTAATTCGAGCCCCGGTTCGTAGGTTGTTAGCGTGCGAAGTGGTTGCGGGTGTTGAAGTTCCGTTGAGGTCAGTTTCAGAGGGCTCGGACCGGACGGGCTGTTACGGGCGATTCGTCTGTTCTTCTTTCAGCCCAAATTCGCGAATCCGAACGAAGACGATGGTGAGCCCGATCGACAGGATGAGCGCACCGAAGGCGACCACCCCTTCTCCAAAGCGGTGGACGAATGCCAGTGGAGCGATGACAAGCAGGATGAAGGAGCTGAGTCCGCAGAGGATCGCACACAAGGCCAGCAACTTGCTGACGCATCCAAGCCCTTCGAGAGGCTGAGACCAATCCGACTGCTGTGCCGGCCGGCGGACCACGGGAGTCCCGCAATGCTGGCAGAACTTCGCCGCGGCCGATTCGACGACCTTCCCGCATTCAGTGCAGTGGCGAACCGGGGTTTCATATTCCGACATAGGCCCAGAGCTTTCTAAGGAACGCCTTCCACCACCCGGTCACGGCAACCCGCGTCCGGCCGGCCCAGCCCACTTCACGCAACCCATCGGCACCAGGGCGAACCCGATCCAGCGGGACGCCGGTCAGTCGAGGGCGTCTAACCCGTCCATGAGGGAGTCGAGCTCATCCTTCTCCCGGGCCGGTTTCTGATCCTGCCGCTTCTTCAGACCCACCGCGGCACCGACCGCCTCGCGGCCATCCTTCAGCAGCTCCGCATCCCGTTCGGCAACCGCCATGTCGAGAGCGTTGTCCCCCGCTCCCCCGCCGAAGAGTTTCGAGAGGTCGATCTTAAGCCCCGCGACTTCTCCATCGGCTCCAGCGATGCCCGGTGACTTATGCTGCGGGAAGATGATCGCGTTGGCAGGGCAGACCCGGCTGCAGGCGGGGCATCCCTTTTTGCAGTTGTCCTGGGCTTCGACGAGGATCCGGTCCAGCGTGTCGAGGCCATAGACCCCGAACAGGCAGAAATCGATGCACTCCATGCAGTTCGTGCAGCGGGAGTAATCGATCACCGGATACCAGCGACGCTTCACCGGATCGACCAACAGCGCCGGGGCACTCGCCAGATCGGCTGCAGCCTCTGTGGGAGCGATGACGGCGGGCGGCGGGGTGGTCGGTTCCGCAGGGCGGGGAGCGGGGACGATCGGAAGCGGGTTCAGGAACCGCTCGGTCTGCTGCGGCGTCGGGCTGCCGCTGATCCAGCCCATCAGGTTCAGATCGACCGTCTCCGCGGTCTGTTCGCGGACGATCCGGCGAACCTCCTCGAGGAACGGCTCAGCCCGGTTCCGGATCCGGAGATCGAGGCAGTACACGAACCGCTTGGGGGCGTCGGTCGAACCGATCCCCGGCTCGCGGGCGTTCTCCTTGGCCTCTTCCTCTTCGTCGATCTCCTGCAGGAGGACCGTCCCTTCGCGGCCGCGGATCCCCTGGCGATCGAGGATCCAGTGGGCCGCCCGGGGGTAGAGCCAGGAGAGGACGATGACCGGGCCGCCGAGCTTGCGGAGGTGCAGCAGACCGGTGTGGTCCGGCCCCATGTCGTAGAGATGGGGGACGATCGAAACGTCGACCCCGGGCTCCATGATGAGTCGCGCGGCGAGGTCTTCTTCGAGACCTTTCTTGGCAGGGTTCAGGCTCTGCCCCTGCGAGATCACGACATGGATTTTCTTCGCCGCCATCGACACACGATCCCTTTGGACGCGGGCTCGTGCGCGAGACGCCGCTTCGACTTGCCATTACCGGGGATCGGCCGAGGAAATGCAACCGACTCCGGATCTTCCGGCAGGGCCGGATTCACGCGGCCTGATGGATCCTACCGGCGTCGCCGCGGCCACAAGGCCCGCGGTTCGAAAATTCCTGCCTCCGCGGGGGCTCTGCGGATCAGCCATCGACCGAAAACGAGTCGTGGTTGTGCCACGCAAACACAACAAAGCCGGCGGTCAGCAGCAGGAGGAAAACGTTGACCGGTCGAATCGGCTCACCGGTCTTGGCCACGCCGACGCTCGAGGCGACGACCACCCCCACAAAACAGAGTGTCTGGGCGATCGCCAACCCAAGCAGCCCCCCCTTCGAGATCCCGTTCCGGGAGGTCGGGCGTGTGGCTGGCGTCGACATCGGGCCCTCGTTGCAGGTCAGCTTGAGCGACTACACCGCCTCGCGGAACCGCAGAGACGGCTTTTCGATCGTCACCACAGTGTTCGGCGGCACGCTCTTCGTCAAGGAGACGCTGGCGCCGATCACCGAGTTCGCCCCGACGATCGTCGTCCCCCCGAGCACGGTCGCGTTTGCGTAAATCACGACCCGTTCTTCAATGGTCGGGTGCCGCTTCGTCCCGCGGATCAGGTTCCCTTCGTGGTCCTTGTCGAAGCTCAAGGCTCCGAGTGTGACCCCCTGGTAGATCTTCACGTGGGCCGCAATGTCGCACGTCTCGCCGATCACGACTCCGGTCCCGTGATCGATGAAGAAGAACGGGCCGAGCTTCGCCCCCGGATGAATATCGATCCCGGTCCGGCTGTGAGCCCATTCCGACATGATCCGCGGAATGATGGGGACCTTCTGCAGGTAAAGCTGGTGGGCCAGCCGCTGCACGGTGACTGCCTCAAAGCCGGGATAGCAGAAAACGATCTCATCGATCCCCGAAGCAGCCGGGTCCCCGTCAAATGCCGCCTGGGCGTCGGTGGCGAGCAGCCGCCGCATCTGCGGCAGGGCCTTCAGGAACTGGATCGCATGCTCCTGGCCGAGCGACTCGAGATCCATCCGGCTCTCGACGCAGTTGGTCGCCTCCCCCTTGAGGTCGGCGGCGTACCGGAACGCCCGGGCGAACTGCTCGGTCAGCCGGTCATGCAGCGAGTCGACCAGGTCCCCGACGTAGTACGTCACGTTCCCCATGTGGAGATTCTGCCGGCGGCGGTAGCCGGGGAAGAGGATCTCCTTGAGGTCCTGCACGATCGTGACCACGGCGTCGGTGCTCGGCAGGGCGCAATGGCCGAGGTGCGTGATCGAAGCGGCGTCGGAGAGGTAGGTGTCGACAATCCGGTCGGTGATGTCGGAGAGGGTCTCTTTGCGGCGGAAATCCATGGCCATGGGGGGCGTCCTCGGCGGGAGACTGGCTGGGAGAGCCTGGTCGTTCGGACTGGGTACGGAAACGGTCACTCTGGGGCAGCGGAGGTGCGGGACGGACGCTTCAGCGTCGACAACACCGACGTCCCTCGACTCGTCCGCAACGAAGACCGGAGTTCCTCTCCATGGCTTGAAACCTGTCGATCGTGAGGGCCGCCAATCGGTATGGACCGCCCGGATGCCGAAAATTCTAGGCCCGTGGGAGGTCGCTCCTCAAGGGGGTGGTCTGCCACCCGCCTCCCCGGGGCGACCCGGTCCGGGCCGGATCTCGAACCTCTCTCGGCTGAAGAATCGCTACAGGTTGAACGTTTCCCCCGTCCCGAAGGGGGACACTCCCGGGGGACGGGGCCAGCCCCCCGCAGGGTTTGCCCCCGTTCCGGAAATTCTTCGGAAAGTTCCGAGGTCGACACGCCGAATTCGCCGATGACAAGACCGGTGAGGGCGCGGCTGCGGGAATCGGTATCGAATCCGGACGGGATCGGTCCACCTTGCGCTTCAGGCCTCGCCCGGGATCTCCCACCCCCCTGGTTCCCTGATGACCACAGTCCCGCCCACTCGCGACGACTACTGGATGGCTGCCCGCCGTCCGCTCGCGGGGCTGCTGTTCGTCCTGCCGCTGCTGCTGGCGTACGAACTGGGAGTGATCTGGTTCCGGGCGGATGTCGCTTCGGTCCGGACCGGGGCGGACGCCTGGATGCAGGCGTGGATGATGGACTTCGGCTGGCAGATCCCGGTCTTCCTGCCGCTCCTGACGGTCGGAATCCTCCTGATGTGGCACCGGGCCCGCGGCGACGCGTGGCGGTGCCGCGGCGAAACGCTGATCGCCATGGGGGCCGAAAGCACATTTCTCGCGTTTCTCCTCGCCGCCAGCGGCCACCTGCTGAAATCGATCGTTCCGGCGGCCCTCTCGGCTCCGCCGCAGACGCTCGTTCGCTCCATCAGCTTCATCGGAGCGGGACTGTACGAAGAGGTCCTGTTCCGCCTGATCCTCGTCCCTGTGCTGTACCTCGCCCTGCGATCGGTCCGGTTCGAGCGGCTGACCGCCTGGGGCGGGAGCATCCTGCTCGTGAGCCTGACCTTCGCGACCTGCCACTACCTCGATGCGGGGGAAGGCTCGGCCCCGCGGAATGTGGCGACCGCCATGACGCACGTCGCGGCCCACTCGGAACTCTGGTTCGGGTTCCTGTTCCGGCTGTTGGCGGGGGTCTTCTTCTCGGTCGTGTTCCTGGTCCGCGGCTTCGGAATCGCCGTCGGGTCGCACGTTCTGTACGACCTCCTGGCCGGGGTCCTGCTCGCTGCCGCCCGCTGAGCCTTCTCGGTTCAAAGACATGGCCTCGGCACCTCGCTGCACGGGACTGTCTGTTTGAACACTGCCTTTGGAGGACGCGGGATCTGCCGAGCACCCGAGAAGAGGTGCTCCCTGACGTTGTCGAGTCGTCAGCGCGGTGTTATGCTCCCCGACCCGCCATTGTCCGGCGGACCGGATTTCGCATGGATCGAGCAACGGCAGATCACGACCGCGATTTTCGCAACGAAGACATGAAAGGGGCGTCCGGCAAGTCATGGGTGTGAAGAAGACTGGGAAAGGCCGACGGAAACTGGGACGGAAGAAGCGTCGTATGCGGGCTCGGATTCGCCACCGCAAGTAGGCGATCGGCCACGTCGATTTCCTCGTCGAACAACCTATTGGATGTTGCCGGCCCCGTTTGGGGCCGTTTTTATTTGATAGGTCTGTCTCTGGCAGATTGCCGATCGGGAATCGGGCCTCTCCGGTTCAATCGGTCGGCCCGCCACTTCCATCCGGTCCGCTCTCATGCCGCTCCTCGATCGCGAAGAGTACATCGAACAGGCGTATTTCTTCCGGGTCTTCCGGGAGCGGATCGAAGAGAACGTCCCGTCGCAGGAGGTCCTGCAGATGGTCCGCGAGGAGATCCTCGCGACGACCAAGCTGCCGCTGGCGATCGATTTCCTCCGGGGTGAGCTTGAGCACCGGGGGCGGATCTCGCAGGGGATGGGGCACCTCGGGCACTATTTCACGACGTTCCAGACGTTCCTGGTCAGCAAGGCGGAGGAGGATACCTCCAAGTTCGACCTGCGGATCGCGCTGCAGATCCTGGAGCGGGAAGCCCAGTACCGATCGGAAGACCCGAAGCCGGCGGCGCTGTTCGTCTACCAGTTCGAGTGCCTCGCCCGGAACCGCCTCGGCTATGACCACGGCCTGCAGGCGATCGCGGGAGACCCGATGTATGACCCGACCTGGGCGGAGTGGATCCGCCGGGCGCGGCGGCAGCTCGGGACGGTCGACTTCGCCGACCTGATCTACTCCCGGTCCGAGTTCTCCCTCGAAGAGGCTCGCCGGCAGGAGCGGAACCCCGACCTCCAGCCTCCCTATCCGTTCCTCTTCGGGCGTTCGGAAGGGCGGATCGCCAAGGCGAGCCGGGGGAAGGACCCGCTCTACATGTTTGCCGCGCTGCAGCGGCAGCTCGGCTACCCGGCGGTCCCTCGGTCGCAGGCGGTGAAGACCGGTCCGACGTTCGAGCCGGCGGTCGACATGCGGTTCCAGCGGGTCGAGCTGCGGCTCCTGCTTCTCGAGCAGGAGCAGAAGGGGAATGTCGACTTGTCAAAACTCGCCCGCGGACTCGGTTCGTCCGCGGACGATCTCAACCCCTGACAGGGCAGGGGACCTCAGTCCTTCATCGGCTCAGGCATCCCGCAAGCGGATGTCGACGCTGGCCCGGTGGGCGGTCAGCCCTTCCTTGTCGGCCATGAGCCGGACGTGATCGGCGTCGTTGGCGAGGGCTTCCTGGTTGTAGCTGATGACGCTCGACCGTTTGAGAAAATCGGCGGCCGAGAGCCCGTTGGCGAACCGTGCGGTCCCGCCGGTCGGGAGGACGTGGGAGGGGCCGGCGACGTAGTCCCCGAGGGCGACGGGGGTGTAGTGCCCGAGGAAGACCGCGCCGGCATTCTGAATCTTGTCGAACAGCCGGTCCGGCTCGGCCGTGGAAATGTGCAGGTGTTCGGTCGCCAATTGATCCGTGAGGCGGGCCGCTTCGTCTTCGTTGCGGGCGAGGATCAGGGCTCCGTAGGCTTCGAGGGAGGTTCGGGCGAGGTCTCCCCGTTCGAGCGTGGCGAGCTGCTGTTCGAGGGCGGCGCGGACCTGTTCGATGAGGGGGGCGTGCCAGGTGATCAGGACCCCTGAGCCGGGGCTGTGTTCGGCCTGGGAGATGAGGTCGCTGGCGATGAAGTCGGGGCGGGCGGTCTCGTCGGCGAGGACGATGACTTCGCTGGGGCCGGCGATGCTGTCGATGTCGACTTCGCCGAAGACGTACCGCTTCGCCAGTGCGACGAAGAGGTTGCCGGGGCCGACGATCTTGTCGACGCGAGGGAGGCCCTCAACGCCGTAGGCCATGGCGGCGACGGCCTGGGCGCCGCCGATGCGGTAGACCTCGGTGACGCCGAGTTCATGGCAGCAGGCGAGGAGGTCGGTGTTGTAGGCTCCGAAGGGGGTCGGCGGAGCGACGACGGCGATTTCCTGGACCCCGGCGGTCTGGGCGGGGACGACGGTCATCAGCAGGGTCGAGGGGTAGGCTGCTGCGCCGCCGGGGATGCAGACGCCGACGCGGCGGAGTGGGCGGCAGCGTTGGCGGAGTTCGACGCGGGCGGGTCCGTTCTGGCGGACGATTTTGACGTCTTCGTGGAGGAGGGAGCGTTGGAACTCGGCGACGTTGTCGCGGATCTGGCGGACGGTCTCGAGGAACTTTCCGTCGGCGGCTTTGTGGGCGGCGGCGAGTTCGCTGGCGGGGACGCGGATGGTTTCGGGGGTGAGTTCTTTGCGGTCGAGCTTGGTGGTGTACTCAAGCAGCGCCTGCATGCCGCGGGAGCGGACGTCCTGGCAGATCTGTTCGACGACTTGTTGTGGGGTGAGGGGGGCTCCGAAGAGTTCGATGGTTCGTTGGCGGCCGGCTTCGGAGACGACGTTGCCGCGTGGGCTGAGTTTCTCTCGGAGGTCGGCGAAGAGTTTTTCGGCGCCGCCTTGGCGGGTGTCGATGTTGAGGATGTTCAGCGGCATGTGGCTGGTGTGTGTAAGGCGAGGCTGGTCGTGTCTTTTCGGTGTTTGTGGCGAATCATAGCGGACGGGTGGCCCGAAGGCTCGAACCCCGCCCGGCCGGCAAAGCGTTGAGAGCTCAAACCCAACGCCCCACGGCCACCCGGGTCCAGGGGCGGAGCTCCTGGCCGCCGGAGGCGCTTTTCTCGTGGAACCATTGAACACTACGGGCGTTCGATCGCGGACCGGCGTTGAGGACCCCCCTCTCCATCACGCCCCCACCGCACTCCCCGCGGGAATCAGGAAGGGGAGCCCGCGACGCCGGTTCCCAAAACGGACACAGATTGTTTTCCACGGTTTGACGACGGAAGCGCCTCCGGCGGGGCCAGCAGCCTGCTGGACCGGGGTGGGCGGTGGCGTTGGGTTGCGCAAAGACCGCCCCTCTGCCAACAACGGTTCCGAACCGTGACGCAGCGACCCGTGTCGGTAGCGCCAGCCCCCGCTTTCCCTACGGGCCCGACTTTTCCACCCCCACGGATGGCCCGGCCTAAAACTCTCTGGTTAAACTGACCCACGCTGCTCGACGGTCGATCCCTCCTGAACGAGTCTTCCCCGCCGCCATGCCCGCCCCCACCCCGATTGCGTTCCCCTCCGAAAACCAGTCCAACGCCCACCGGGCCGCGATCTCGCAGTTCGAGCCCATCGCCCTCCGGACCGTCACCCCCACCCAGGTCGTCATTGCCCGCTCGGCCGGGTCGTTCCATTGGACCTCCGAAGGCCGCCGACTCTACGACTTCACCTCCGGCGTCCTCGTCTCCAACCTCGGTCACAACCCCCACCGCTGGATGCAACGCTTCGCCAGCTACATGGGCTGGACTCCCGAAGCCCTGTTTGGCGACTCCGTCGAATCCGGCACCTACGTCTCCGCCGCCCCGATGACCGCCTACAACGCGATCACGGAAATCGAAGCCAGCGCCGTCGCCCGCCTCGTTCAGAACATGAAGGGCCAAGCCGGCGGCGCCCGCATGGAAACCGTCATGTGGTCCGCCAGCGGCTCCGAAGCGGTCCAGAAAGCCCTCTGGGCCTGCCTCCACCGCGACGCTTCTCGCGATCTCATCGTCGCCACCCGCTACGGCTTCCACGGCAAAAAGGGCCTCGCCGGAGCGGTCACCGGCTCCGAGAACGACAAGGACCGCGACCCCCGCGTCAAATTCATCAGCTTCCCCCGCGAAGAGGTCGACGACGTCACCCGCTACGGCCAGCCGATCGACCTCGCCCCCTACCGCAGCGAACTCGAAGCCCTCTGGAAGGAATACGGCAAGCGGCTGAATGTCCTGATCACCGAGCCCTACCTCGGCGGCGGCGGCAGCTTCCATCCCCCCAAGGAGTACCACCAGCTCCTCCAGACCTGGTGCCGCGAACACGACATCATCCTCATCTTCGACGAGATCCAGGCCAACTTCGGCCGGACCGGCGAGATGTACGCTTACACCAAATACGGCGTCGAGCCGGACATCGTCTGCCTCGGCAAGGGCCTCGGCAACGGCGTCCCCGTCAGCGCCGCCGTCGGCCGGGCCGACATCATGGCCAGCCTCACCTACGGCGAAGGCTCCGACACCTGGAGCGCCAACCCGCTGGCCTGCGCCTCCGTGCTGGCGACACTCGACGAGTTCGAGTCGACCGACGTGATGGCTCATTCCCGTAAACTCTCGAAGCTGTTCCTCGACGGCCTCACCTCCCTCAAGTCGACCGGCGTGATCGTGAAGGTCCGCGGCGAAGGGATGGTCTTCGGCATCGAGTGCGCCGCCCACAAGGGGATGACCCCGAACCAGACGGCCCTCGAGATCGTCCGCCGCTGCTACCTCGGCGAACCGGGCAAGGACGGCATCCACATCCTCGGCCCGCTGGCCCAGAAGGTCCTCCGCATCAGCCCGCCAATGACGATGACGGTGGACGAGGCCAAGGAGTCGCTGGCCCTGCTGCAGCGGATCATCGGCGCGATGTAGGGCGCGACGGCCCTCGGACGCCGCCGGCCTGACACGTATTCCGACATCGCTGTCGCCACGTCTCATGCCGTGAAGAACGTGCCACGCCCTGAGATGGGCGTGGCCGAACGTCACTGCACGTTCGCGACGTCGTAGACGCCCGACGGAGTGTTGGGGTGCAGGGGCCAGCCCCTGCCCCCGCCGGAGGCGCTTCCGCACAGGGAACCGTCCAACTGTTGCTGCGTTCTCTCTCTGGTTCGGCCCTTCACTCCATCGAGATTCGTCCGCGCAGCCACGCATTCTCGCGTCCTCGGGCAGTTCCTCTGAGGCCGGAAGGGTCGCTCCGTCGTACTGCCAGTCTGGCTCGGCCACATCCCACCTGACACAAAAGTCGACATCGCTGTCGACGCTTCTGAAGTCATCGATTCCGGCAGCCGCTTCCTGCCACGGATCCGCATCCGCGTCATCGCTCACAAGGTCTGCCGCGGCCTCCTCCCGAACCCACTCAATCGAACCAAGGTTCTCACTCGCCGACCAGCGATCAAGCGTCTCCTCGTTCACCGGACCGCAAGTCCCCCTCCCGGTGATACCGCGCGCCGCAGCCCATTCGGCATACGTCACCGGCTCACCGCACTCGTTGATGGGAGGCGTCGGCGGCCGCGGAGGCCGAGGAGGAGCCGGCGGCATCGGCCCCGTCATCCGGGGCAGCGTCGGCCGACCGACCTCCTCCCGATCCCACCTGACACAAAAACCGGCGTCGCGGTCCTCTTCCCGAAGCTCCTCCCGGATCCCGCCGAACTTCTCGGGATTGTTCGCTTCCAGGAGCGCCATGAGGAGCGTGTCGGAATACCGAGTCTCATACCCGATCACCTCCCCGCGGTAGAACTTCGGAATCTTCACCCCATAGATCGCCCGCTGCCGCATCTCCTCTTCTAGTTCATCGACGAAGTCCCGCTGCACCATCGCAAACGCCTTGCGGTACGTCTCGGAAGTCCGCAGCGCGTTGTAGTGAAGTTCCCGAGAGCACCCGGCCCGCGCAGCGGCCGGCTTCACCCGCCCTTCGGTCCGGTAGGCCACGAGGAATTCCGTCTGCTGATCTGTCAGGGGCTTCTTCATCGCTTTCTCAATCGTCCAAGGTCCGGGTTCCCTTTGTGCTCTTCATCGGCGCACCCTTCTCCCACCACTTCCGCGCGGCTGCCGTCGTCCGCACGCTCCATTCATATCCGCTCTGGAATCGGGGCAAGACAACTGCCAGCAAGTTTCAGCGAATGCCAATCGTCATTCGCGTCCATCTCCGTCCGTCGCGTACAGGGAACCCCTGAGCGAGCCCTACACGCGACGGACGGAGACGGATGGCCGATTCAGGAAACGGGGGAGGGACGCTGCGGCTGGCGAGGCCACCTCGCGTCACCCGGGAAGAAGAGCCCTGCCGCTCGGGAGCAAGAACGGTGGTCTTGGTGGAGGCAGCGGGTGCCATGGCCAATGCTTTGAGTGACCATGAATCGGCTCGCGTACGCAGCGTCCACTCCCCATGCAGGGCCATGGGCATGCCACCCGTCCGTCGATCTGGACAAGCTCTGGTATGCCTTCACCGCCATGCTGGACAAGGCCACGGCCGGGTAGCGCTTGTGGGGGCGCCTCCGGCACCTGGACTGCGTTCGTCAGTAGTTGATCTGGAACTGCATCCGCAGCAGCTGCCCTTCGAACTGGCCGTACGACTCCCCGGCCGCCAGCGCCGTCGTGTTGGTCCGGTCGGTGATCGTGTACTGCGTCACGAGCTCCATCTGCGGGTTGAACTGCCATTCGAGACCGGTCTCGAACTCGTTGATCCGGCTGTACGGGGCATTCCGCTCCGCCTTGTAGCCCCCCTCGTAGTAGTTCCACCGCGCGAACGGAAACAGCACCCCCTGGTGCTTGGTCGGCAGGCGGTACATCACCATCGCGTACCCACCGGTGAGCGACCGCTCCACCACCGCCGTCTGGGCGTCGTTCAGCCCCGGGCCGTTGCCGACGTTCCATTCCGCCTGAAAGCCCAAGGGCTGCGGGTACCACACGAACGTCGCGCCGATCCGCTCGTCCCGGATCCCCCGGTTGCCGGTCTCGAGCGTCCCCAGCGGCCGGGTCGCCGGTCCCACGCCAAGCGGCTGGATCGGCGACGACAGGACCGCATACCGGCCGGTATACCCCTGCAGCCCGACTTCGACCACCTGGCTGCTGGGGAGCTGGAACGGGTACGCCAGCCTGGCCACGACATGGACGTCGTCATTCTGCTCCGTGAACGAGCCCCCCTGGCCGTTGTACACCCCGACGCCGAACACGCCGTAGTTCCCCGACCCCTTGAGCCCTTCGTCGAGCACATACTTGAAGAGGTCCTGCGCCTCCTCGGGGGTCCAGTAGTAGAACACCCCCAGGTCCCGCTCGTTGCGGACCGAACTGTTGAGGCTGTCGCTCCGGTCGAGCGGGATGCGGTTCGAGCTCGACTGGAGGTTCTCCCAGCCGAAGGGGACTTTCGACTGCCCGAGCCGGACCCGGTGGACCTTGGTCTTGTCGATGTAGAGGTCGGCATACCAGTCGCGGATCTGGGCGAACTGGTTGGCGTCGGGGCTGCCGGGGACGGACGAGGCGAAGTCCGGCTGCAGGTAGACGTACATGTGGTCCGACACGTCCCCCGAGATGATCACCCGGGCCCGGCGGATCAGGAAGCTCTGGTTGTCGCCGATGGAGCGGTCGCCGACGTGCTGGGCGGGGGCGAGGTTCTCGTTCTCATCGAGCGTCGCGTTGAAGCGGAACTGGGCATAGCCCCGGACGCTCAGCCGCTCGAACCACTTCTTCGGCTCCTTCTCGGACGTCGCCGAGGCCGGCTTCCGGGTCTGCTGGTCGACCGTGATGATCGACGGGTCGCGGACCTGCTGCCAGCGGTCCTGCAGGGCCGCCATCATCGAGGGCTCCGGCTCGCCGGTCCCCTGTTGCGTCTGAAGTTCCGCCAGCCGCGATTCGGTCGCTTCGAGCCGCCGCAGGAGTTCGTCGTTCGAAACGGGGCCGGTCCCGACCACTCCGGCGCTGACCGACGAGACCGGCTGCGTCCCCGCCGGAGCGCCGCCGGTGAGCACGTTCCCTGCAATGGGAGCAGCCGTCCCGGCGATGTCATCGGCGGGAGGGGCGTCATCCAGGAGGGGAACATCGAACAGGCTCAGCACGACCGGCTCTTCCCCGCGAGCGAGAGGCGAGGACACGACGGTCGACATCCAGACCCCCATCGCTCCGTACGCTAGGTGGCGCAGTCTGGTCAGCAGCAGCATCCGTCAATCCTGACGATTTCGTTATGTTGGAGGGGTTTCGTAACCCGCCCTATCGTCAAACCCAGCCGGACCGATCCAGTCACGCGCTGGGAATTAACACAACCTGGAAGCCTGGGAGATCTGCGGAAGCGGCGGCGACGCGCAGCTCCCTCGTGGGAAGCGCGGTGAAAGAGCAAGTCGACGTCGCCTCATCGACGGCGTCAGTCGCGGCAGAGTGGCTGGTGCCGCGGGAGAAGTGACTGCCGTTCCTGCTTCGAATGCCTCGGTGACATTGGACGTGGAGCCACTGTGCGACGGCCCGCAGGATCCGTCGTGCGGAACGTCGAGCCGCCGATCGCCCCGGCGAGCGTTGTCGAGCGTCCGGGCCGGCTGATGTCACCCGGGACGCGACACATCCTCCGCCGGACATTGAGAACCCGCTCTGCCCGGGGGGCGAACAGGCCTCTGAGTTCAGGAGAAGTCGAGAAGGCCTCTCCGACAAGGATGTCGTGGGAGATCGGTAGCGTCTCCTGTGTCGAGGCCATCGTTTTGCACTGCATGTGGCTCGTTCGTCCTGGAAACGATCGCGCACGACCCGCTACTTTTTGGCGGAGACGAGTTTGAAGTCGAACTTGTTCTCCCCCGCCGATTTGACCTCGATGGATTCCTTGGAATCGGCGTTGTACTGCCGGGGAATCAACTCCTCGACGACGTCTTCGCCGTACTGGCCTTTCTGGCCCGTGGCCTTCGGAGCGTGGATTCGAACAGTCTTCTTCCCGGCAGGGACCTCAGCGGTGTATCTTCCGTTCTTGATCGCGCCAGCTCCGGACTTACCGTCGGCGGAATCAAAAGAGATGTTTCCATCTGCGACGGGCTGGCCATCCAGCGTCACGGCGCCGGTCACGGTGAACTTCTCGGGGCCGGGAGGCTTCCCGCCGCAGCCGCACAGGAGGCAAGCGGACAACACAGCCAATCGAATGGATCGCGACACGGAGGAAACTCGCTGAAGGGAAAGCAGGATGAACCTGGCGGCGCCGCACCGCCAGAGAGGGAGAACGGACTTCGCGGATGAGATCGCGCTCCTGCGAAAATTCTATTCCGGCAGCGGCTTGTCGCGGTTGTTGATCGTCCCCAGCGCGGCGAAGAGAGCCTGGTCGACGTTGTCCGAAACGGAGCGGATCGATCCGTCCGCCATTCCGACGTTCGCCATCCCGGTATGGTGGCTGCGGACATGGACCTCCGAAACTCCCGCGGTGCAGCCTCGGCACGGAGCATCGAATGTTCCGGAGCAGTACTCCATCAGATCACCGATGGGCGTGTTGGGAGGGCGCATCGTGGTGAACAGGGTGCCGCCATGCTGGGTGTTGTTGTATCGGCCCCGGATATCGTGCGGAGAGCCGCACGTCGATTGCCCCGGGGAGGCGGGACCACCATCCCGCGAGAGTTTCAGCTCCGAGACCATGGCCGTGTTCGACGTCCCGTCCTTGACGTCCGTGAGCTTGGTCCTCGACAGCGGATAGAACATCCCGTCGCTCGAGTTATACGTGTTGTTCGCGCCTCCGGCGGTGCTGCCGTGACAAAGGATGAAGTTCCCATGGAACCCCTGGTTCCCGATCTTGGGACCGAGCGGGTCCGACGGGCACTGGAACGTCGCGATCGGCTTCTGGGACTCAGGCCAGTCTCCGGCGAATGTATTGGTCTCGATCTTCGGTGCGATCAGGTTGTACATCGCGGCCTGTTCCACGTACGGCAGCAGCATGTGGAACCAGCCTTGCCGCTGGAGAGTTCCCGATCCGGGGATCGAGTTGTTGCCGTTCCAGCGGGTGACCGTCGCAAAGGGCATGAGCCCATGCGTTTCATGGTAGTTGTGAAGCCCGATCCCGATCTGCTTGATGTTGTTCTTGCACTGAGTCGTTCGAGCCGCCTCGCGAGCCTGTTGAACCGCCGGTAAGAGGATGGCGACCAGCACGGCGATGATCGCGATGACCACGAGCAGTTCAATGAGCGTGAAACCATGGCGGAATCGCATGGGGTGGCCTCGATGTCAGAGAGAAGACGGGACGTCGAAGAAGGGAACGGCATTCTGAAACGATCCCATCCATAAATCAAGATATTTTGATCGGGTAGCCTTGCGGATCAGCAGCAAGGCCTGTCCGATCGCTTCTGCCGCGGCGCGGACGGGTGGCATGCTCATGGCTCTGCATGAGCATGGAGGGGGGCTATCCTTGCACTAAGCGTCGATGACGATGTCATCGCGTTTCCTGCGTGGTGGTCAGATGCGGGACCAGGCACAATCGGCGATTGATCAATTGGGCCAGAGTGCGTCCAAGGACGGGTCGATGGCTGAGATCGCGAACAAACGTCGCAGATGGCCATGGGCGATCCTGGCCACGGTGATTTCAGTGGTTGTTGCTGTCGCCGGGGGGCGATACCGTCCCCTCAACGCGACGGAATGCCAACTCGTCGGGACCTGGCACGAAGTCGGATCTCCGGAAAGCCGCTTCCGGTACTTCCCGAATCGCCGATTCTGTTCGTACTCCGTATACGGCAATGGCGAGTTCGATGTCGGGGCCCTCGGAAGCTGGTCCTGCTCGGATTCCTGCCTGATCTACCGGACCGACAGGGGACTCTTCTGGAATTGGTCGTCTCCTTTGGACAGCCTTCGCAACCTTGTTCTGTCCGACACATTGGACCTCCGATTCGACGACCGTGGTCACGCCTGGATCGGCCCTGTGGACCTGGTCCGAATCCCCGATGAGTCCATCCCTCCGTCGCTGCTCAGTCGTCGGCCGCCGGTTGCGACTGGTTCCGTGGATCCGACCATCGTGGAACGCCCCTGACTGCCTGCATCAGGCGGCGGGGTGGCACTGGCAGAGAAGACTAAGTGCCACTGGTGCTGCCAGTGCCAATGTGCGAGCAATCCAGCGAAGACTGTTCTGCGAGAGTGAGTGGCCGTTCGACACGCGAACCCGAGGTCATCAACGATCGACGCGAAGGGGCGACCGGTTTGCTACTTCCACCAGGCATCGGATTCCATCTCTTTGGGGATATCGGGGTCTCCCGATTCGAGTCCCAACTCCTCGAGTCTGGAGAACCACGCTTCCCGGAGGCTTTCAGCAAGCTTGCATCCGCACCAGGGGCAATACGCAATCCTGATGAACGAGTCCCCGCCATCCAGAACCCGGATTCCATACTCTCGGAAATGCCTGATGTAGATCAGCGGCACCTCCTGGTTCTCTTCGTAATTCGGCATGTCCCTGCAGCAGAAATCGCTGCCACCTGAGTCGTCCGATTTCAATGTGTCATCCCTCGCAGGGGGCACAAGTAGCCGCGTTTGGCGACCTATGTGCCGATGGCCGAAGAGCTTGGTCGTACGAAGATCCTTCTCGACCGCATCCTAACTTCGGGCAGGCAGCGCAGGAACACCCCAGACGACGGGTGGCATGCCCATGGCTCTGCATGGGCATGATGAGCGGCGGATGGATCGGATCGAAGCGCCTCCCGACGAGGCAATCATTCGACAGATTCGGCTCCTATGTCTGCAGCAGACAACGAGCCCGACCTCACGACTTGCGCGGCCCGTCAGGCGGAGCTTGTTCAAGTGGGGGTTCGAGAACCAGCAGCACCGAGGTGAAGATGTCCTTGCCAGATTTCGGCTCGTAGACCAAGGGAAAGGGAACAACGGTCTGCTTGCCCCCCAGCTCCACTCGCAGTTCAGGCGACCGAGGATTCCCACCGCCCATCACATACCGTCCCGCCGAGTCGGCCAAGAAGAGGTTGTCGCTGACGGTGAATACCACTGACCAACGGCCGCTCGCGCTCGTGGTGGCCGTTGCCATTTCGCTGGTGCCCCTGAAGATGGTGATCTTGGCGTTGGCCAGGGGCAAATGATCCGCCCCGGCGAGGACCTGGCCATCGAGATGGATATTGTAGACAAAACTGCAACCCGAGAGTGCCAGGCAGAGTGCGACAAGAATCAGTCGGACTCGCGGTACGATTGCTGCGCTCATGGGCAAGCTCGCTTCAAGATGTGAAGGCCGATGTCCTCCCGATGCTAACGAGGCCTGTCTGGTGGATGCCAATGCACCATTTCGCAGGGTGGCCCAGGTTGGCGTACTCGCTTACCCGGGGCGCGGGAGCGACAAGAGATTGTTCCACGAAAGGCCTCAACCGCCGGGGGGCAACTGCTGGAGCTCGGATCAGCAGCGCTCGCCGAAGGTGTCTGGAGTGCTGGTGGCCTCGACTCTGTGGCCAACGTGGTTCCCTCACCCTTCTGCCGCGCCGATCTCCTCGGCGCGCCCATCTGCTCCCGTATGCCAGTACGCCCAAAGAATCAGTATCCCTTGCATCGGCAGTCGCAGCAGATGCAGCAGCGGCGGAGCCGGAATCAGCTCCTGATGCTGATAGGCGTAGATGTTCGCCGGGAACACCGCGATCAGGAGGGCGATGATCCCCCACGCCGCCAGTCGCGAAGACCGCGGCACCAGCAGCAGCACGCCCAGCAGCAGTTCGAAGACGCCGCTGAGATAGACCACCCCCAGCGGAGAGGGGAGCGCCGGGGGGACGATCTTCACGAAGAACTGCGGATTGGCAAAGTGCATCGTCCCCGCGCCGATCATCAGGATCGCCAGGAGCCACTTCGAGACCGCTTTCAGATATCTCATCCGACCGCCTCGGGTCTTTCTCGTTGATCTGCCGCCGACTCGACCTCTACCGGCTGAGGTCTCCCGCTACCGCGGTAACCGCGTCAGCTCGAGCGAGTCTTTGGCGATCCACGCCCGGCCGGACCGGGCGCGAAGCTCGATCACCAGCTCCACCAGCCGCTGGTCCTCGCGGATCTCGAACTCCACGCTGAGCGGCTGCCGCTTCACGTCCTTGCGGATCGGCTCGGTCCGCTCGAAGCCGACGACGTCGAGCGTCAGACCGCCGGGGTTCTCCTCCTCCCCCTCCTTCTTCTCCATCGGCCGGAACTCCGCCAGCCGGACCGTCGCGCCCATGCGATACCGCCCCGGTCCCAGCAGCACATGCCGCCGCCAGGAGGCGACGCACCGCTCCCCCTGCCGGCCGTCGATCCGGTAGCACTCCCCGAGATCGGCGAGCTTTCCTTCGTCGACCTTGGTCTCTTCGTTCTCGACGCCTCCTCCCCAGTCGCTCAGCCGGGCAATCTGCTTCTCGTCGAAGGACTGCACCTCGGCGTCGGGCTGCCGCAGTTGATCCACGAGATTCTCGGCGCGAGCCACAACTCGTTCCTTGAGCTCCCGTACCCGGTCGGCGTGGCTCTGCGCGAGCTGCGGATCGATCTCTTGCAGGACCGGTTGAAGCTTCGCCTGCAGTTCGTCGATGCGGGCCAGGATCGCATCGGGGGGCGAAAACAGCGGCAGGACCTGACGGACCCTCTCGCGGTAGGCGTGCCGGAGGTCGTTGCTCTGCATCACGGTCGAGGAGAGCATCGGCCAGCTGTGGTCGAACATCCCCATCCCGGTGTCGGCGAACATCTGGTCCATGCCGTGGGGGAGGAACACTGCCTTCTTCCGCTGGGGATCGAAGTAGACCCGGTAGTTGTTCGCGGTGTTGCAGTAACCGTCCCAGTGGCAGGTCCCCCGCTCGAGGGCCATGAAGGTCAGGAACGCCTCCATGTCGACCAGTTCGGCCACCCGCTTCGCCCGCGCGGGGAACTCCGCATCGCGGCAGGCGGCCACGATCGCCGCCAGATCGCTCCGGTCGTCAGGACCATCCCCCTCGTCTTTCTCCAGCTCGGCATCGAGGTCCTGTACGAACCCGCCGTCGTACAGGTTGCCGGAGGGATCCCGGAAGTGTTTCGCGAGGAACCGCTCATCGAACCCTTCCTTGAGGACGTAGAGCCCAAGGTCGCGGCCATTCAGCCAGACCCGGGCGTGCGTCGCACGCGCGGCGGGGACGCCCGCCTTGAGGAACAGGTCGGCGCAGATCGCCTCGTGCATCCAGGTCTCGTCCTGGACCGAGTTGTTGAGGTGAAATTTTTCCAGGCCGTGGAAGTCGCGGGACTTCTTGAGTTCGCCGGTCCGAAGGGTCAGGGCCGGGCGGTCGTCGAGTTCGCGGAAGCTGCCGGCCGCCCCCTTGAGTTTGATCTGGATGTTGTCGTAGACGGCCTCCTCCCCCTCGCGGAGAGTCGCCTTGACGTACGAGCGGGGGGCCTCGCGAAGCCGCTTGAGCTGCTTCTCGCTGACTTCGATTCGAAGCTGCGGAATCTCGTTCTGGCGGAAGAACGAGTCCGCCTGTTCTGCCGCGGAGGGAGCCGGGGGGGCCGCATGGGCGAGCGAATCGGCAAACAGAAAGCTCGCGAGCGGAATCCAGAGCCAGCGCATGCGGTGGTATCCGTGAGGAGTGCGAGAGTCGCAGCCGATCATACCAGACGCCACGGCACCGGCGACGGCGGAGGGAGCGGCCGACCGGGGCCGTTTCCGGTACTTTGGCCAGCCGCGCCTGCCGAAACGGGACGGCCGATGACGGCGGTCTCGGAGCGGCCCTGTCAACGACACCGGCTCGGAGAACCGACCCGCGGCGGCGATGGGTCGATAGAAACTCCGAATGGATCTCATCACACTGCGAGCAGCTCGCAGGGCCGCCACGATCAGCGGCGGGCACTTCTCCACACGGCGTCCAATCCAGATGGCGTCCAAGGGCATCCGACTCAGTCGTCGGGAGGGATTCGATGGGCAACGGACTTCTTGAGCTCAAGCAGACGATGTTTGTCCTGTGGCGGCCGGGACCGGTCGCGACACCGCCGAAGCTGGTCATCGGCGAATTCCAAAGCGGCAATCCCCCCTCGCTCGGCAATCGACAGGAGTTTCCGCTCACCACGGTCAGCCCCTTTCCGGACCTGTGGGGGATCAAGGCCGCCGCCTGCGGGCTCGTCGCCGGCCGGGTGTATCACTACTGGTTCGAGGTCACGGACAGCAGTCCGGAAGGGGATGGTTCACGCATTCTGTGCACCGATCCGACGGCGTTCACGGTCGATTGGCGGCTTCTGGCCCCGCCGCTTCCCGCTCCGTACGGGGGGGACGATCAGGATCCCGCGGCCGTCGTCAAGTTCGTCAACCGCCAGCTCGTTCCGAGCGATCCGGGGGGAGAGGCGATCGGCCGCCCGCGGCCCGTGCAGAACGGAAAGCCCAACAATCAGACCGTGATCTATGAGCTCCCCACCTCGTGGGCCAAGCTCGGGCCCGCCGGCCAGCCGCAGATCGGCGTCGGAACATTTCGCGACGCCCTGGCCTTGATCGACACGACGGCGGGGGGCGCCAACTTCGCCGGGACCGCGGCGCTGCAGCAGGGACGAAGTCATCTCGAGGAGCTGGGAATCAACGCGCTCGAGCTGCTTCCGGCCACGGACAGCTTCGTGGAGCGCGAGTGGGGTTACGCTCCCAGCAACTACTTCGCGCCGGACTATGACCTCGGTTTTCCGAAGGGAAACGGCTCGCCGACGGCGAATGTCGACCTCGTGTCGCTGGTCGATGCCTGCCACGAGCGCGGGATCCGGTTCATCATCGATGTCGTGATGGCGTTCGGCACGCGGGCCCCGCTGGAGAACATTGACTTCGACGACTTTCACATCGATGCCTCCCAGACGCCGGAGGGTGATCCCGATCGTCTGCAGTCCAGCCGAAACAACGAAGTGCGGGACGGCTTCGGCGGAAAACTCTGGCGATATGCCCGCTCCCGGTCCGCTTACGACCCGGTCGCCGGGGCCACGGCGAACATCGTTCCGGCACGGCAGTTCATGAAGGCGTATCTGCTCCGCTGGATGAGCGACTTCGGTGTCGACGGCGTTCGGATGGACAGTGTCAACAACATTGCCAGCTGGGACTTCGTGCAGGAGTTCAAGGATCTCGCCCGCCGGACCTGGAACGCCGGCGGCGGTGCCGATGAGAAGTTCATCGTGGTCGGCGAGGAACTGGCGGTTCCGCTCGATCTGGTTCGTCAGAACCGCCTGGATGGACTCTGGAACGAAGACTTCAAGAGGATGGTCCGCAACGCCATCCTGGGCCGGAACGATGACGAGGAGCCGAGCTTCGAGTGGACCGTTCGCAAACTGATCGATTGCCGCCTGATGGGTTTTGCCGACGGAGCGCAGGCGGTCAATTACGTCGGCAGCCACGACGTGGAAGGGTTCCGCAACGAACGGCTCTACAACTTTCTGGACAACAACGGGATTCCCCTGAAGGAAGAACGGATCAAGCTGGCCTTCGTCTGCCTGCTGACCGCGGTCGGCATTCCGATGATTTTCGCCGGCGACGAATTCGCGGATCAGCATGATCTGGCGGTGGTCCATCCGCTCAAACAGCAGGACGCCGTCAACTTCGACCGTGTCCGGGACCCGTTCCGTCGACGGATTTTCGAGTTCGTGTCCCGCCTGGTCCACCTGAGAACGACCTCCCCGGCGCTGGCGGTCAATGACACGGACTTCCTGCACGTCGACTTCAGCCACGGAAAACGGGTGGTCGTCTGGCGCCGCGGCCAGCCCGGGAGTGGCGATCAGGTAGTGGTCGTCGCCAACTTCTCGGAATTCAGTTCCTGGGGAGCGGGGAGCGACGAATACCGCGTCCCCAACTGGCCGGCGACTCCCCCCGGAAAAAGATGGCGCGAAGCGACACAGGGCCGCGACGTCCCGCCGGGGTGGGTGGGGCGCGAAGCCCTGTTTCCGTGGGAAGCGAAAGTCTATGTCTTGAGCTGACGGGGTCTCCTCCGTCGCGCATTCGCAATGCCGGGTGTCGTCGCAGGTTGTCTCACTGGCTGTCCGCGCCGAGACGATCGCGCCCCACGCCCATTCGTCCTGAGCAGCCGGCCGTCGCATTCGCCGAGGGCCGCGCTGCGCGTGCCGTTTGCCGGGCGGTCGCCGGGCGATATGTTTCCGTCCGTGTCGGGGCTGGTCCGTTCCCCGACGGGTGGCCGCGGCACAATCATGGGGCGCGTCTCCGGCATGGGGCGAGTCTCCGGGCGTGGGGAGAGCGCGATGGATGTTCCGATCGAGCGTCTCTTCTCGTCGCTGCACTGGCTCCTGATGCTGGTGGCCCTGGACCAGATCCTCAGCCCGATCATCCTCCGGGGCGCCGTCGCGGCCTTCAACGCCCTCGCCCGGCAGGTGAATCCCGCCGCCGCCGCCGCCTCTGAAGACACTTCCACCCCGACACGAAAACGTCTCGTCGAGGGAAAGCCGGTCCGGAAAAAGCAGGCGAAGCGGGCCGAAGCGTTCCCCACCCCCACGGGTGGGCAGGCGGTCGTGATCTCGGCAGTGACGATCGCGGGGCTTTTCGTCGTCTCCCTTATCGCCGGGCTGCTGTTTCCGCCACGGCCGAGGACCCCTCTGGCGGATTTCGCGTTGTTGGCGGCGGGCCTGCGGATCGCCGTTCAGTCGGTGGTCCTGACGTCGATTCTCGCGGCGCCGCTCCTCCGCTGCGTCGTCGTGGCGGTGCTGGATGCCGTTGTCCGGTGGGTCGTCATCTGGATCGGGATCACCATCGGTTTTCAGTACGCCTTGTCGTGACGCGTTCGGAACGCCGGTGGGGTCCGAGCGCCACATCATGGAATGCAGGCCGCCAGCCGCGGATCGGTCCTCAAGAACTCCTTTGCGCGGCTGGTCTGGCCGGGCTCGCTCAGCACCGTGTGGAACCCGCTCTTGAGAGTCGGCGCCCGGTCGATCGCCTCGTTCCACTCGTCACGCGAGAACGGGTCCGCCGCGACCGTTTCCCAGAACCCCGTTTGCTCGAAAATCTCGTCGATCACGGCTGTGTTCTGCCCCTGCAGCAGGCTGCAGAGGTAGCTCGCCACGCCGACCTGCAGGCCATGCAGCCGGGGCCGCGCGGCGAGGCTGTCGAGCGCGTGCGAGATCAGGTGCTCGCTCCCGCTGGCGGGGCGGGAGGAACCGGCGATCTCCATCGAGATCCCGTTCAGCAGCAGCCCCGTCGCCAGGAGCCGGATCCCTTCGGCATCGAGCGTGGGATGGCTCCGATAGGCGTGCAGGGCTCCGTCGGAGAGGAGGGCCGCGAAGTCGTTGACCGGTTCTCCGGTCGCGTGGAACGCCAGCTTCCAGTCCCGCACCGCCGTCAGCTTCCCGACGAGGTCGCCGATTCCCGACAGCGTCAGGATCCGCGGCGCCACCCGGCAGACCTCCACGTCGACGATCGTCCCGATCGGCATCGCCGAGGGGACCGACTTCCGCCGCCCGCGGACCGTGAGGCTCGACTGCGGGCTGCAGAAGCCGTCGTTCGACAGCGACGTCGGCACGGCGAAGTACGGGATCCGCCCCAGGAAGGCGACGTACTTGGCGACGTCGAGCGCCTTGCCTCCGCCGAGGCCGATGATGGCGGTCGTTCCGGCCGGAAGATCGACGAAGAACCGGGCCGCCGTCTCCAACTCGTTGTGGGTCACTGCGATCCAGGCAGAGCTTTCGATCCCTGCCCCGCGAAGCCCCTCCCGCATCCGCTGCTGCAGGTCCTCGAGGAGCCCCTCGCTGCAGAACACCGCCACGCGGCGGAACCCGCTCCGCTCGAGGTATAGCCCCACCCGATCGACCGCCCCGTCCTTGACGCGGACGAGGCTCGGAATCGCAATCCGGGTCACCGGGATCATGGGTGGGCCTCCGTCGTCAGACGGGCGGCAATCTCGAACCACTCCCCGTAGCTTCGGTAGGGACGCCGCTCTTCGTCGAGGACGGTCGCGAGATCGCCGCGGGCGAAGCGGAGGCCGTCGGGGACGAGCCGGGCCGGGTCGGCATCGGGAAACCCGTCCCCCGCGTAGGCGACGGTTTTCCCCCGGCCGATCAGGTCCCGCACGATCGCCGTTTTGTCGATCCCGAGGTTCGGGCTGTAGAACGGCGAGGTCGTCGGCAGCTCCATGACCAGCCCCTGTCCTTCGACGAACCGCCCCGGGTTGGCGAAGACGGGGATCTCGACCCCCGCCCCCGCGAGCAGCTGGCGGATGTACCAGTCGCACCCGGCCGAGGTGATGACGACGCTCCACCCCCCCTCCCGCAGCCGGCGGACTCCCTCCCCGAGCCGCGGATCGAGCTGCATGCTCGCCATGATCCCTCGTACCCCGGACTCAGGGCCCCGGATCGCGGCGAAGTACCGCCGCAGCCCCTCGAAGTGCGAGATCGTCCCCGCCCGGTACTCCTCCCAGAAGTTCGGCGTGTCGCGCGGAATCAGCCGCTCGATCGCCAGCAGGTAGAAGTCGTGCTGCGTCATCGTCCCGTCAAAGTCGCTGACGAGGACGCGGGGAGCCGCGAGGACCGATTCGGGAAAACTCATCGTCATGGACTCGAGGGCGGGGGCGGGGTGCGAGGCTCGCGGGAAACCGGGTGGAAGGATCAGGCCAGCTGCGACGTCGCCTCGAAGAGGATCCCGGCGCTCCGCTGGAGGGCCGCATGTTCGTCTGCGGCGAGCGGCAGGTCGAACGTCTCGAGGATCCCCGCGCCGCCGAGGAGCCGGGGGAGGGAGACCGTCACCTCTTCGACCCCCTCCACGGACGAGGTCGGAGAGGAGAGCGTCAGGATCGACCGCTGGTCGTGCAGGATCACGTCGACGATCCGGGCCAGGGCGCTGCCGATCCCGTAGTAGCTCGCTCCTTTTCCGGCGATGATCGAGTACGCGGCCCGGCGGACCCGCTGATCGATCTCGAACCGGGCGGGATCCCCGAGCGTCAGCCCGCGGACGTTCAGGAACTCGGAGAGGGGCATCCCGCCGACGGTGACCAGCGACCAGGTCAGCACCTCGGAGTCCCCATGCTCCCCGACGACGTAGGCATGCACATGGTGCGAATCGACGCCGCAGTGCTGGCCGAGCAGCGTCCGGAACCGGGCGGTGTCGAGCGTCGTTCCCGATCCGATGACCCGCGCCGTCGGAACACCGTGGTCTGCGGCGAACCGGGCGGCGAGATGCGTCATGACATCGACCGGGTTCGTGGCCACGACCAGCACGGCCTCGGGGGCGAAGCGGAGGATCCGGGGAACGACCTCGCCGAACACGGCGGCGTTCCTGCGGAGGAGCTCCAGCCGAGGCTCTCCCGGCCGCTGGCCGACCCCGGCGCAGAGGATGACCACCCGGCATCCCGCCAGGTCTTCATAGCCGCCGCTCACGACGGTGAGGGGGCTGGCGAAGGGGACGGCGTGCCGGATGTCATCCGCTTCGGCCGCGGCCCGGTCGTGGTTCTGGTCGACGAGGACGATCGTCCGTCCCACGCCCCGCATCACCATGGCGTAGGCGGCGGTCGACCCGACGAGTCCCGCCCCGACGATGCCGACTTTCATTCCGGGTTCCCCTCTCTCGAGAGTGTTTTCGCATCGCCTCCGGTCGCGGCCCGCCCCGAATTTTCCGCAGTTCCGACGGCGAACACAACGTCACCCCGGCTGTGCGCGGAACCACGCGACTCGACTCCGCAGGCGCGCTATCGAGGCCGTTCCTGACCCGTTCGTCCGGTGCGACGCAGACGCAACGCGGACGGGATCGGACAGACCGGTGGTCGGCGCTCGCGAATCGGCGAAATCTCCGTGAACCGATGCGAATTCTTCGCATTTGTTTCGCGCACCGCAGGGGTATGATGTCCGCCGTTCTGCTGTGAGAGCGACGGGACCAGACTCTACGATCGGTTTGCAGAGGTGCTGCGGGGGCAACCGGGATCGCGGCCCGGCACGAAGGCCGCGCTCCGGATTCTCCCGTCGACGAATCGCTTCCGCGCCTTTGCGCTCCGATCTGCACTCCGATCTGGACTGTGGCCCGCCTCCCTTCTTGACGCGTATCCCTTCGTCCTGCCGGATGACCCACGTCATGACCACCCGAACGCTTCCCCCGAGTTCTCCTGCCCCTGCTCCCGCCGCTCCCTCCGCACGTCCCACCGACGGCGAGCCGTTTCGGGACTTCGAGCGGCGGCTCGTTCTCGACCACGCGGTCGCTCCGGAGCAGGCGACGCCGCGGCAGCGGTTCGAAACGCTCGCCCTGACGCTGCGGGACGCCCTCACCCCCCGCTGGATCGCGACCGAAGCGGAGTACGCCCGCGCGAACCCCAAGCGGGTCTACTACCTGTCGATGGAGTTCCTCATCGGCCGGATGTTCCTCAACAACGTCGTCAACCTGGGGGCCGAGTCCCTCATGCAAAAGTCCCTGGGGGGGGAACGGGACTCGTGGCGGGACCTGATCGAAGAGGAGCCGGACGCAGGACTCGGGAACGGCGGCCTGGGACGCCTCGCCGCCTGCTTCATCGACTCGCTGGCGACGCTCCGGATCCCCGCCATGGGGTACGGACTCCGCTACGACTTCGGCATCTTCCGGCAGGGGATCGAGAACGGGGAACAGGTCGAGCAGCCGGATCCCTGGCTCGCCCAGTCCGACCCGTGGGAGATCGGCCGTCCGGCAGAAGCGGTCTCCGTTCCGATCGGCTGCCGGTTCGAACTCCAGCACGGGGTGCTCCGGGCGCTCCCCGGCCAGGGCTCGCAGATCCTCGGCCTGCCGTATGACCGGCCGGTCGTGGGCTACGGAGGGGAGACGGTCGGCACGCTCCGGCTGTGGCGGGCTTCCGCGCCGCAGGACTTCGACTTCGGCGAGTTCAGCGGCGGGGACTTCGTCGGAGCGGTGGTCGACCGGATCATCGCCGAGTCGGTGACCCGCGTCCTTTATCCGGACGATTCCACGATCGCCGGACAGGCGCTCCGGTTCGTGCAGGAGTACCTCCTCGTCGGCTGCTCGCTGGGGGACATCCTCGCCCGGTTCCAGCGGAGCAACCCGGACTGGAACCAGTTGCCGGAGAAGGTCGCGATCCAGCTCAACGACACCCATCCGGCGATCGCGGTGGCGGAGCTGATGCGGCGGCTCGTCGACGACGCGCGGCTCCCGTGGGAGACCGCCTGGGACCTCACGACCCGGACGCTCGCCTACACGAACCACACGCTCCTCCCCGAGGCCCTGGAGCGCTGGCCGGTCCGGTTCTTCGAGATGGTCTGCCCGCGGCACCTGGAGATCGTTTACGAGATCAACCGCCGGTTCCTCGACGACGTCCGGGGCCGGTATCCCGGGGACGACTCGCGTATCGCCCGGATGAGCCTCGTCGACGACGCGGGCAACCGGCTGATCCGGATGGCCCACCTGGCGGTGGTCGGCTCGCACAGCGTCAACGGCGTGGCGCGGATCCACTCGGACCTGGTCCGGACGCGGCTCTTCGCCGACTTCGCGGAGATGTTCCCTGACCGCTTCAACAACAAGACCAACGGCGTCACCCCCCGGCGGTGGATTCTGCAGGCGAATCCCGACCTGGCCCGGCTCCTGACGGCGACGCTCGGCAACGGCTGGCTGACCGACCTCAGCCGCCTCGATGGGCTGTTGCCCAAGGTCGGCGATGAGTCCCTCCAGAAGGAGTTTCGCGCCGCGAAGCTCGCCGCCAAGACCCGCTTCGTCGACTGGCTCCGGCGGACGACCGGGCAGGAGGCGGACCCGACGACGCTGTTCGACTGCCAGATCAAGCGGATCCACGAGTACAAGCGGCAGCTCCTCAACATCCTGCACGTCGTGATGCTCTACGCCCGGCTTCGCGAGAACCCGGAGCTCCCGATCCCGCGGCGGACCTTCTTCTTCGCCGGCAAGGCGGCCCCCGCGTACCGGCTGGCGAAGCGGATCATCAAGCTCATCGGGAGCGTCGCCCGGACGATCGACGCCGACCCCCGGGTCCGGGAGAAGATCCGGGTTCTGTTCCTCCCCAACTACAACGTCTCGCTGGCGGAGCGGCTGATCCCGGCGAGCGATCTCTCCGAGCAGATCTCGACCGCGGGCTACGAGGCGAGCGGCACCGGCAACATGAAGTTCATGATGAACGGCGCCCTGACGATCGGGACCCGCGACGGCGCCACGATCGAGATGGCCGAGGAGGCGGGGGAGGAAAACCTGTTCCTGTTCGGCCTCACGGCGGAGCAGGTCGCCGGGAGCCGCGGGTGGTACAACCCCGGCTGGCACTACGAGAACGAGCCCGAAACCCGCCGGGCCCTCGACCTGATCTTCCACAACCACTTCAGCCCCGACGAGCCGGGGGTCTTCGAGCCGATCCGGGAGACGCTGCTCGCGCGCGGAGACACCTTCATGCACCTGGCGGACCTGACCGCCTATGCGGAGGCCCAGCAGCGGGCGGGCGAGCTGTACGGCAACCCGCAGGAGTGGACCCGCCGGGCCCTGGTCAACATCGCCCGCTCAGGCCGCTTCTCGAGCGACCGGACGATCGCGGAGTACGCCTCCGAGATCTGGGGAGCCGAGCCGCATGTCGGCTGAGTCGGCGACCGGAACGTCCCACGCTCGGCGGGTCTGAGTCGGGAGGCGTCCTTCTCATAGACGCTTCACCCTGACGGAGCGGACAGAAAATGGACGCCCGGTTAAAAATCATCCGGGGGAACCCCGAGGCCGCGGCCCGGTTTGTTTTCAGACGTGAGGGGCATCTGGACGATGAAAAGCCTGTCGGAAGTGACTCACGGGAGACCGTGTTGAATCGATCCGGACCTGATTGCGGGCTGATTTCTGAGTGTTGCGGCGTCCTTCTGCGCTTTCCACGCAGCCGGTAAGAGTTGATGACCGTCTCGGTCGTCGGGTTTCCAGGGGTTCATGAGTGAACCGACTCTGGGCCCGATCGACGAGTTCAACCCTGCTTCCCGGCTGCGAGTCCCGGCCATGGCCACCGATCTTCCGCTCCTCTATTCGATCAAGGGAATCACCCCCGGCGTCACGACGATGGAGGAAGCGAGCTCGCTTCTGAGCGAGTGGCATCCGGAAGCCTCCCTCCGCCGGGGCCGGGCCCAGCTCTGGTGCGTGAACATGAGCCAGGCGTCGTTCACGGTCGCCTGCTCCCGCGTCGAGATGCTCTGGCTGATGTTCTGGGAAGAGACCCTCGCGGCTGTGGAAGGGGAGTTTCCCCGCAAGGACATCCCGGACATGAAGGCGGCCTTCGCCGGCAGGTTCGGTCCGGGCCCGGGAGTCTCCTCCTGGACCAACAGCGTCTCGACCGCCCTCGTGGAGATCGACGAAGGGGGCCGCTGCTACTTCCAGGTCACCCACTGCGACCTGTTCGAGCGGTACTCCACCAAGCTCACCAGCCAGCTCGCCGAGGACCGCGCCCGGCACCTGAAAATGGTCTGCGCCGACATCTGAGTCCCGCCCGGGAACCGGGCGGTCATCGCAGCCGAGCGCCTGTGGACCGTTTCTTCGCGACGGCGGTCGCGGCGGCTTGCCCGTCTTCGGGCGGTCGATCAGCGAGCAGAGGCCCCGCCCAGATTGGGCGTTGAGGAAGCGGCGGCAGAGCGCCGGGAGCGAGTCGGGTCGACCTGCGGGGCCGCGGGGCGGACCAGGGGAGCGACGACCGGCGCGGGGCGGCGGGAGAGCTGGGCCTGCTGTTCAGTGTAGATCGTCAGCCACTGGCGGAGGCGTTTGTCTTCGACGTCCGCGATCGGCAGCGCCCCTTTCGAGACGGCGACGAAAGTCCGGCCGTCGGCGGCCTGGTACGGGCAGAGGGTCAGGTTGAGTCGGGCAGCCCGCTCGACGTAGAGGGAGAAACGCGTGATAGCCATTGGCGTCCAGGGAATAGGGTGATGTCCGGCCCCACTGCACTCGGCGTGCCAGAGATCGAAAGATCCAACCTTCCCCGGCTTTACGTAGCCTGCAACGCTCTTCTGCTCCTCTTGTTAGGGCGGTGTCGTTCTGGACCGACCTGAGGCGGAACAGCCGGGTTGTCCCGCCGCCAGCCGCTCGTCCCTTACGTTGCCTTGGCGGGATGCATCGGAACGGGGCCGAGGCCGGAGATCGCCCCGGAGACATCCGGAAACGACGCGGGGTGAAAGAAGACCCGCGCCGCGAGGGCTCGCCCGATGGGACTCCGGAGGCACCAGCAGGCCGCCTCGACGACGGCCCGGGACCGGACAGACCGCAGGGCGGCCCGCATCCAGAGCCGCTTCCGGAACTTCGTCCGGAACATCGTCCCGGAATACGCCGCCAGCAGCGAGGGATCCCGCGCGGCGAGCGCCCCCTCGATGACCCGCGCCGCAAACCCGGAGAGCCGCAGACAAGGATCGAGCCCCCCCGCGGTCAGGGGAGAGACCGCTCCGGCGGCATCGCCGACGAGCAGCCCCCACCGGTTCGCGATCCGCGGCAGCACTCCCCCCACCGGGATCCGCCCGCCGCGGCGTTCGAGCCGCGTGCCGAGCCGAAGCCCGAGCTTTCGCTCCACCAGCCCCGTCCATTCCTGAAGCGCAGCGACCGGTTCGAACCGCGCCGCATAGCCTCCGACACCGACGTGTGTCTCCTCCCCGTCGTGGACCGCCCAGGCGATGTACCCCGGCGCGAGCCGCGGATCGAGAAGACAGTGCATCCGCGGTTCGCCCCCCGCCGTGTCATCGCGGTACACCTCTTCGAGCCCCACGATCCATTCCGAGTTGCGGCTCAGGTCGAGGTGCTCCGCGGTCCGCGACGTCGCTCCGTCGGCCCCCACGACGAATGTGGCAGTCGTGGTCCACGACCTCCCCTCGGTTCGCAGTTGGAGTCTGTTCAACCCTCCCTCCGGATTCCGCACCAGCCCGTCGAGATGGGTTTCGAGAGCGACCTCGACTCCCGCCACGCGGCACCGGTTCAGAAGGTCCACATACAGCGGTCCCATCCGTCCCACGCGAAATTCCGTATGCGGGCTTTCGACATCGAGCCGCCGCAGCCCCGGGCTGTAGAGCGACACCTGCCGGATCGCCGGACCCAGGCACTCCTCGGGCAATCGAAAATCCTCGAGCGTTCTCCGGACGAAGATCCCGGTCGTGTGGATCCCGGTCTCGAGCGATCGCTTCCGGTCGATCAGCAGCACCCGGCGGCCGAGCTGCCCCAGCTCGAGTGCCACGTTCAGCCCCGCGAGGCCCGCTCCCACCACGGCACAGTCGAACTCGGACATTCCAGCCTCCAGACGCTCAAAAACTTTGTGATGCAAAGTGCATGTCGATGAGCAAACGCGAACTGCCACTCCCCGAAAACGGCTTCCCGTCAGGCGGGAGACCACCCCTTCTGCGCAGCCGACGCGGCCACGCCGGCATCCCGCACCACCTGCTCCAGCACTTCCAGGTATTTCAGAAACTCGCTCCGCCCCGTCGCCGTCAGCCGGACCAGCGTCTGCTGGCTCCGTCCCGCGCCGCGCTTCCACTGATCGATCAGCTTCGCCTCTTCCAGCACCTTCAGATGCCGGCTCAGGTTCCCGTCCGTCAGCCGGCACTGGGCCTTCAGCTCCACGAACGTCAGACCATCCGGCGAGGCCGCCAGCGATGTCATCAGCCCCAGCCGGGCCCGCTCATGGATCACCCGGTCGAGCCCGTCATACGCGTACCGTCCCCCGTCCGAGTCGTCGGCGGGAGACTCGTCGCGGCGTTTGTCATTCGGCACAGCGGCGCTCCAGAGAGAAGTAGAGCACCCCCGCGGACAGAGACTGGCCAACCCCAAAGGTGATCGCCATCGCCCACCCGGCCAGCGCCTGGCCGTTACGAGCCCACGTCAGCACGAACAACCCCGCCACCACATAATAGGCCCCGACCCACCACACGCCCCGCGGCAGCAGCGGAGCCGAGGCGAACAGCCCCTGAGCGAACAGCAGTGCCCACACCGCCGGCAGCGTCCATCCCAGCTCCGGCGACTTCATGACAATCACCGCCGTCGCCAGCGCCCCGGTTGCCAAGGCCGGGGCCAGAGCCTTGAGGGCGGTCAACGTCCGCGCTCCCTCTCGTCCCGTCGCATCGCCGGCCCAGCGGACCAGCAGATCGATGGCATTCACCGCGACCGAGAGCGCCGCCACCGCGGACCACAGCAGCACGTAGCTCCCAAGACGCCCCGTCGGCTCAGCCACGACCCACGCCTGCGCTCCCGCGGTCACGAACGCCAGCAGGGCAGAAAACAGCGCCCCGTGCGCCCGGTAACCCCGAAAGACCTGCGCCGCCGCGACCCGTTCCCGGATCTCGGCAATCTCCAGCAACGCATGCTGCAACTGCATGGCGGCTCCTTGGTGATTGACTCTGTGCTGCAAAGTAATCGGTCGCAACCAGTGCGGCAAGAGGGAAGGGGATGGGGTGGAGATCAACAGGGGACGCACAGGAATGGTTGAACGGTTCCACGAGGGAAGCGCCTCCGGCGAGGGCAGGGGCTGGCCCCTGCACCCCAACAGGGGCTCCGCTATGTCGACAGCCCCTCCAACACGCCAGGGATCACCTTCGCACTGTTGGCCACACCCGTCAGGCGCTCCGGCCGACCATTGACCTCATAGAACAAATCCTCATACCGCAGCCCCAGCGCCGTCAGCACCGTCGCATGCAGATCCCGGAACGGAAGCGGCGTATCGACCGCCATCAATCCGATCTCGTCGGTCCCCCCGATCCGGGCCCCCGCCCGCACACCACCTCCCGCCAGCCAGATCGTGAACCCTGCCGCATTGTGCTGCCGACCATTGTTCCCCTGCATCATCGGCGTCCGCCCGAACTCACTCGCGCAGATCACCAGCGTCGAGTCCAGGAGTCCCCGCTGCTTCAGGTCGGTGAGCAGCCCCGCAATCGGCTGATCCGTCCACCGCGCCCGCGGAACATGATTCTCCTTCAGCTCCCCATGCGCATCCCAGCCATCCTTGTCCGGCATGTCATACACCTGCAGAAACCGCACCCCCCGCTCCACCAGCCGCCGCGACAGCAGACATTTTCGAGCAAAGCTGACCGTCCGCGGATCGGAGTGATCGAGCCCGTACAGCTGATGAATCGACTTCGGCTCCCGCTCCAGATCCCCGACATCGACCGCCGCCGACTGCATCCGGTACGCCAGCTCATACGTCGCAATCCGGGCGTCCAGCTCGATCGCCTGCGGCCGCTGGGCCCGATGCCGGAGGTTGAGCGCCCGGATCAGATCCAGCGACTCCCGCTGCCCCTTCGAAAACTCGTCCGGCGTCGCCAGATCGAGCACCGGCGTCCCGACATCCCGGAACCGCGTCGGCTGGAACGCCGGCGGCAAGAACCCGTTCGAATAGTTCGCTCCGCCCCCCAGCGGACCGGCGTCAAACAGCGTCACATACCCCGGCAGGTCGGCGTTCTCGCTCCCGAGGCCATACGTCACCCACGATCCGAGACTCGCCTTCCCGGCCCGCACGTCCCCGGTGTGGAACTGGTAACTCGCCGGAGCATGGTTGTTCGACTCCGCCTGGAGCGAATGGATGAAACACAGGTCGTCGACATGCCGGGCGACGTTCGGCCAGAGCTCGCTGACCCACTGACCCGTCTCGCCGTACTGCGCGAACGAGAAGGGGCTCCCCATGAGCTCCTCCTTGCACCCGTGAAACACATTTGCGTGCCGAGTCGCCTCGACGGCCTTCTTGATCGACTCCGGAACCGGCTTTCCGTGGAGCCGCTGCAGCTCCGGCTTGTAGTCGAACGAGTCCATCGAGGAGGGACCGCCGACGAGGTACAGGAAAATGACCGACGTTGCCCGCGGGGTGAAATGGGGAGTCCGCGGCAGAAACGGATTCAGCGGATCGAGCGCGACCGCCGGCCCGGCCTCGCGGGCGGCCAGCTGTTCGAGGCCTGCCAGGGCGACCGCCCCGAACCCGGCCCCCAGGCCGAGGAGCCGGCGGCGGGACATTCGGCTGTCGCAGAGGTGCGCCATGGCGGTAGGATGCCGTGGTGGCCGTCGGCGCGCTCGCGCCGCGGAGTTCGGCGGCGAGGTGGCAATGCGTCGACGAGGGTCAGGACTGCTGCTGCTACTGATCGTCAGCATACCGTGGCCGCTCCCGGTCCGCGCCGATGACGCTGCCGACATCCACTTCCGCGACCGCGCCTGGCCCCTCCTCGAATCCCGCTGCGTCGGCTGCCATGGGGCCGACGAACGCAAAGGGGGCCTCCGCCTCGATGCCCGCGAACACCTCCTGAAAGGGGGCGAACATGGCGCGGCGGTCGTCCTCGGCAAGCCGGCCGAAAGCCTGCTGATCCGCTCGGTCCGGCACGAGGTCTCCGAACTCTCGATGCCCCCCAAGGAGAAACTCTCCGACACCGAGGTCGCGACGCTCGAACGCTGGGTCCGTGACGGCATCCCCTGGCCGAAGATCCCTGAGCCAAGTCCTGTGGCGCCGGCTCAAACCGGCGAGCGGCTCGGCAACGCCTGGACCGACCCGCGGAACCCCATCCGAAAACTCTTCGGTGGCGAGCGGATCGACCTCTGGTCGCTTCGGCCGATCGAGGCCGCGAACCCGCCCGCGGTCGGAGATGCCGCTGGCGGACAGCCGATCGAGAATGCCATCGACCGCTTCGTCCTGGCGCGGCTCGCTGCGCGGGGCGGCATCCCCGCTCCGGAGGCGGACCGGCGGACGCTCGCCCGGCGGCTCGCCTACGACCTGACCGGGCTTCCCCCGGCGGCCGACCTCCTGCGGACTTATCTCGCCGACTCCTCACCCGAGGCCTATGAGCGGCTCGTCGACTCGCTGCTGGCCTCTCCTCGATACGGGGAGCACCAGGCCCGGTGGTGGCTCGACGTCGTCCGCTACAGCGACAGCAACGGCTTCGACTGGGACGAGTTCCGCCCGCAGGCGTGGCGGTATCGGGACTACGTGGTCCGGGCCTTCAACGACGATAAGCCGTTCGACCGGTTCGTCGTCGAGCAGCTCGCGGGGGACGAACTCCTGGCCGGCTCGCCGCAGACTCTCGAGGACCAGCAGACGCTCCTGGCGACCGGCTACCTCCGGATGGGACCGCAGGACAACGCCGCGGGGCTGTTCAACGAGCAGGCCCGCGCCCGGGCCGAGCTGATGGCGGACCTCGTCGAAACGACCGGCAGCGCCTTCCTGGGGCTGACCTTCTCCTGCTGCCGCTGCCACGACCACAAGTACGACCCGTTGTCCCAGGCCGACCATTTCCGGCTGCGGGCATTCTTCGAGGCGGTCCGCTACGGCGACGAGATTCCGCTCGATCTCGCTGAACAGCAGGAGGCGATCCGGACGCACAACGCCGCGCTCGACGAGAAGATCCAGAAGAGCGAACAGGAGAAGGCCAAGATTCTCGAGGGAGCCAAAGAGCGGCTCCAGGCCGAGAAGCCGCCCGCCGGCGAGGCCGCCTCGGCCGAGAAGAGCGAGCTGTCCGAAGAGGAGATCAAGAAAGCCCTGACCGAAGTGGAGCAGAAGCAGGTCGCGTTGCTCCAGAAGCGGATCGCCGGCTGGAACAAGAAACGCCGCAGCTTCGAGCACGCGCTGCTGATGAGCGACGGCAAGGACGACGTCGCCGCAACGCACGTCCTCTATCAAGGAGATTACCGGTCCCCCCGCGAGGCGGTCGTCCCCGGTGTCCTCTCCGCCCTCGACCCCAATCCGGCGGAGGTGACCGCTCCGCCGAATCCCGCCACGACTGGAAGGCGCTTGGCCCTCGCCCGCTGGGTCACGGCTGCCGAGAATCCCCTGACGTCGCGGGTCATCGTGAACCGCGTCTGGCAGAACCTGTTCGGCCGGGGGCTTGTCACGACTCCCAATGACTTCGGCCTCGCCGGCAGCCGCCCGACCCATCCGGAACTGCTCGACTGGCTCGCGTCTGACCTCGCCCGGTCGGGCTGGTCCCTCAAGGCCCTGCAGCGGCGGATCGTTCTCAGCGCGACCTACCGGCGGTCCTCGGTTCCCGCGACCGGCTCGCCGCTGCGGGATGCGGAGAACAGTCTCCTCGGGCATCAGAACCTGCGGCGGCTCTCGGCGGAGCAGCTTCGGGATTCCCTGCTCGCCGTCTCGGGGCTGCTGACCGACAAGACCGGCGGCCCGCCGGTCTGGCCCGATCTCCCCCCAGAAATCCTCCAGGCGAATCCCGCGTTCCTCGACGACAACGCGACGAAGACCAAGGGGTGGTATCCCTCGCCTCCCCCTGAGCAGAACGCCCGCAGCCTGTTCGTCGTCCAGAAGCGGACGGTCCGGGTCCCGTTCCTCGAGACGTTCGACCTCCCCGAGAACCTGACCTCCTGTCCCTGCCGCAACAGTTCCACAGTCGCCCCGCAGGCACTGACGCTCCTCAACTCCCCGCTCGGGACGGCTGCGGCCCGCGGACTCGCGCAGCGGATCGAAACCGAAGGCCCCGCAAAACCCCGCGAACAGGTGGCCCGTCTCTACGAACTTGCGGTGCAGCGGTCCCCCACCAACGAGGAAAGCTCGACCTGCGAAACGTTCCTGAGGGAACGATCGCTGGTCGAGCTTTGCCGAGTCGTGCTGAACCTGAACGAGTTCGCGTTTCGCGACTGAGAGCCCGTTCGTCTCCGCATCAGTCCGCGGAGGCGGTTTTCCGACCTCTCATCCGCATTGCGTACTTCCGGTTCCCCGGATCGAAGTTCGAGGCCTGCACTTCTTCTGACGTCTCGATGTTCGAGAAGGCGTAGAGTTCCAGCAGCGAGTCGTCATCCGAAGCAGTCGGTTTTTCGCCATCCACCCAACCCAGGTTCCGGACCCAGATCGGCAGCAGCAGCTCCGAGTCAATCATGATCTCGCAGTGGCTGTAAAGCGGGTCTTGATCCGGCGAGGGATAGTCGGCCACGAACCGATAGCAGGTGCGGCCTTCGAACGGGACGTTGGCAATCAGCTCGCAGCTCCCTTCCGTGTTCTTATGTAGATCCTGCTGCTGGTGAGCGATGATGTTCTTGGCGAGGCCGATCAGGCCACTGTTCGTCGCGGGATAGCGGCTCTGGGCCAACACATCCTCTCCATCCGGTTCGAAGCGGAGCACCCCGCACAGCCGGCCGGTGACTCCGCCCGGTTGAACGAGCAGCTTGTTGTCATGCTCGCCGTCCGAGTAGATCGCCTGCTGCCCCTTGTTCGCGCCGTCGGTCCACTTCATGTAAATCTGAAGCGGAGAATGCCCGATCTTCATCTGCATCTCTTCGCCGGCCAGCAGGGTTCCCTCGATCCGTTCCTGTTTGAAGAACGTCGCTTCGTAGGCGGGAACCTGCTGGAACTCCGACACACCCTTCTCGAGCAGCTGGATGGTCTCCTCGAGCGCCTCCCGCCCGGTCTTGCGGCTCCCGTCCGGAACCGGACTGCCGCTCTCGTCGAGAGAGGGGCGGTACTGCCTTGGAATCGAGTCGATGAGGCTCGCCGCCGCGGCGGTGGGAGCGTCTCCGTCGGCCCGCTCAGGGGTCTTGACGAACAGGAACGCGGCGAGGCTGAGCGCCAGTGCCAGGATCCCGGTCCGCTCTTTCCAGTTCTCGTTGGCTCGCATCCGCGCCCGCTCTCTCATCGACAGCAGACGGTCAAACAGGGGTCCTTGTCGGCTCACCCTTGCGGAACCCATCCCGGGGCCGGTGAGAATCGGTGCGTTCGGATGCATCTCAGTTCTCCTCGCCAGACGTCGTTCACTGGGGGTCGTCTTGTGTGTGGAGGACAGTTGGGCAAACTGCATGCCACCGGGGAGGGAGCGTTGTTTTACAAGCAAAAACGCTGGTCCCACGGCTCCTGCGCGATGACCGATCGGTCCCGCACCACGAAGTGATGGATGCAGCGCCAGCGCGCTCAAAAACAGCCCGCCCCCGGATTCCGACGCCGGTTCGAACGTTCGTTGCTGGCGGTCGAGCCACAGAGCCCGCAGAGGGCTCAGAAAGGTCCTGCGGAAGACGGACCTTGAAACACCGACCGCACAGCCTGTTCGGAGGCTCTCGGAGCCCTCTGTGTTCTCTGTGGCTGATCCATTCAGGCCACAAGAGTCAGCGAAGCCCGATCAGGCCAGCAGATCGTGCACGACTTCGCCGTGGACGTTCGTCAGGCGGCGCTCGATCCCGTTGTGGTAGAACGTCAGCCGCGTGTGATCGATCCCGAGCAGGTGCAGGATCGTGGCGTGGAAATCATGCCAGTGGACCCGGTTCTCGACCGCCTTCCAGCCGATCTCGTCGGTGCTGCCGTAGGCGAGGCCGGGCTTCAGGCCTGCTCCGGCGAGCCAGGTCGTAAAGCCGTACTGGTTGTGGTCCCGTCCCTTGCCGAGGACATCGGAGGCGGACTGCGTGAACGGAGTGCGGCCGAACTCGCTCGTAAAGATCACGAGGGTGTCTTCGAGCATCCCCCGCTGCCGGAGGTCGCGGAGGAGCCCGGCGACCGGGCGGTCGATCCGGAGTGCCTCCTGCCCGTGGTTCAGCTGCATATCCTCGTGGCCGTCCCAATTGATTCGGGGGGAGCCGAACGCTCCGCCGGAGTACATCTGGACGAAGCGGACCCCCTTCTCGAGCAGCCGCCGGGCGAGGAGGCAGGTTCGCCCGAAGTCACGGGTCTTGTCCTGATCGAGCCCGTACAGGGCGTGCGTCGCCGCGGTTTCGGAGTCGAGGTCGGTCACTTCGGGGACGGCAAGCTGCATCCGGGCGGCGAGCTCGTAACTGCGGATCCGGGCCGCGAGGGCATCGTCCCCCGGGTGGCCGGAGAGGTGGTCCCGGTTCATCGCCGCCAGGAGGTCGCGGGTGGCCGATTCGGTCGCCGCCGGGATGTCCCGCGCGGGGAACAGGTCATCGACCGCTTTCCCCTGGCTGCGGAGGATCACCCCCTGGTGCCGTGCGGGGAGGAACCCGTTGCTCCAGTTGATCGAGCCTCCCGCGGGGAGGCCGCGGTTGTCGGGGATGACGACGTAGGCGGGGAGGTCTTCGGTCTCCGAGCCCATGCCGTAGGACATCCAGGCTCCGGCGGTCGGGAAGCCGTTGAGGCGGAACCCGGTGTTCTCCTGGAACGTGGCGGGGGTGTGGTTCGAGGTCTCGGCGTACATCGAACGGATGACGGTCAGTTCGTCGGCGACCTCGGTGAGGTTGGGGAACAGTTCGGAGACCCACAGGCCGGATTCGCCACGCTGGCGGAAGGCCCAGTCGCTTTGGCGGAGGAGGCCGATCTGGCCGAAGAAGACGTCGGCGGTTTCGATGCCGCCGAATTTCTTGCCGTGGTAGGTCTCGAGGGCGGGTTTGTAGTCGAAGGAGTCGACCTGGCTGAAGCCGCCGCAGAGGCAGATGTGGATGGCGCGTTTGGCTTTGCCGGAGTGGTGAGGCCAGGGGTCGCGGGCTTCGGGGAGTGTGCCGGCGGCTTGGGCGATGCGGGGCGACCCGACCAACGAAGCGAGTGCTGCTCCGCCGAGTCCGGTGGCGGCCCAGTGGAAGAAGTCGCGGCGTGTGGAATGGTCGAATGGCGGAAGGGACATCGGCGCAATCCCCTTGAGGTCGAGAGCGTCCACTCTACCCGGAGGATCAATGGACGTCGATGCGACCAGCGGCTGCTCAATCCCGCCCATGCCGGTACAGCGTCGTCAGCTCAAACCCATCGTCCCACGGCCACCCGGGTCCAGGGGCGGAGCTCCTGGCCGCCGGAGGCGCTTCCGTCATGTAACTACGGCAAACCACGGGCCTCCAATCGCGGACCGGCGTTGAGGACTCCTCTCCCTGGCACGCTGGCTCTGCGCTCCCCGCCGTATAGAGAAGGGGGGGCCCGCAGCGCCGGTTCCTGATGCAGACGCCAAACGTGTTCCACGGTTCAACGGCAGACGTGCCTCCGGCGGCCAGGAGCTCCGCCCCTGGACCCGGGGCGGCGTGGCTCGATGGGTTGCGCTAAGGGGGCTTCGACGCCAATGGGCGGTGTTCGGGAAGGGCCTTCAGCGGCCGAGGTTCGCGATGTCCCGCAGCGTCGCATTCAGCAGCGTCCGAACCCGACGCTCCGCACTCCGAGCCGCCGCCGCAACCTCCTCACCACTCGTCGTCCCCAGATGGTCCGGGTCACAGACATTCGTCACCGTCGATAACCCCAATACCCTCAGCCCGCACCGGCTGGCAACGAGCGCCTCCGGCACGGTCGACATCCCGACCACATCGGCAATCTGACGAAAGAACCGATACTCCGCCCGCGTCTCATAGTTCGGCCCGGTCACCCCGATATACGTCCCCGACCGGACCGTCAGCCCCTCCCGCTCCGCCGCCGCCAGCACAAGCTGCCGCAACCCCGGGTCATAAGCCGCCGCCGCCCGGCACGGAAGCAGCGGAGCCTGCCCCGCCGCCGCAACCGGGAACTGCGTCGTAAAGTTGATGTGGTCCTCGAGCAGCAGCAGGTCCCCCACCGCAAGCCCGCTCGCCAGCCCCCCCGCGGCGTTCGTCACGATCAGCGTCTCGACCCCCAGGGCTGCCATCACCCGGACCGGCCGCGTGATCTCTTCGAGGCTGTACCCCTCATAGAGATGAAACCGCCCCGACATGACCGCGACCGGCAGGTTCTCCCACCGCCCCGACAGCCACTCCCCCGCATGGCTCAGCGCCGTCGAGCGGGGGAAGTAGGGGATCTCGCCGTAGGGAGTCCGGCTGACTTCGGTCATCCCCGCGGCCACACCTCCGAGCCCGGTCCCGAGGATCAGCCCGACGCGAGGCGGAGCCTCTGTCCGAGCCGCGAGGAATCGAACCGCGGCCTCAATCCGGTCCTCTTCGGGGACATCGAGGGGCAATGGCCGAGAAACCGGTGGCAGCCCGTCGTCATGGGGGGCGGCCGGAGCGCGGCGGGCGAGGGAAGGGGAGGAGGGGGTCAGAATCCGTCCCTGCGTGAGTTTGTGGGGGAGTGCAGTGGGCAGCGTACCGTGGGATCGAGAGGCAAGGAACAGCCAGCGACCAGCGCCGACTTGGATCACCCTACCCGCCCCGGCCGGCACGGCGCCCCTCGCTCAAGCCCATCGTGCCACGGCCACCCCGGTCCAGCAGGCTGCTGGCCCCGCCGGAGGCGCTTCCCTCGTGGAACCACGGCAAACCACGGGCGTTCGATCGCGAACCGGCGTCGAGGACCTCCCTCTCCAACCCGCTCACACTGCACTCCCCGCGACGAACGGGAGGGGAGGCCGCGATGTCGGTTCCCCAGAGCGGACGCCGACGGTTCTCCACGGTTCCACAACGAGAAGGCCTCCGGCGGCCAGCAGCGTGCTGGACCCGGGGCAGGGGACGCCGGTTGTTCTGTGACGCGGCCGCGATAGAACGGGACCCCCGAACGGAATACACTCCGCTGATTCCGCGTCCCGCTGCCCCTCTTCCCAAGCGATCCGTGCAACACACGTCCCACGTCGTCGTCCTCTCCGGCCCCAGCGGCAGCGGAAAATCCACGGTCGTCCAGCGCCTCCTCGCCGAATCCCCCGTCCCCCTTCAGATGGCGGTCTCCGCCACCACAAGGCCCAGCCGCCCCGGCGAAATCCACGGCGTCCACTACTACTTCCTCGACCGACCTCAATTTGAGGACAAGCTCGCCCGCGAGGAATTCCTCGAATGGGCCGAGGTCCACAAGAGCGGCTACCTCTACGGCACTCTGCGGTCTGAGCTCCAGCGGATCTGGGACTCCGGAAAATGGCCCCTCCTCGAGGTCGACGTCGAAGGGGCCCAGAGCATCATGCGGCTCTACCCCGACGCCCTGTCGATTTTCCTCACTGCCGCGTCCATGGAGGAATTCGAACGCCGGCTCCGGAGCCGCGGGACCGAGACGGAGGAGGTCATCCGCCGACGGTTGCAGACGGCGGAAAGCGAGCTTAAACTGGCGGATTCGTACCGCTACCGGGTCGTCAACGACGACCTCAATCGGGCCGTACGTGAGATTTGTGACCTGCTCGCCGCCCGCGCCGCCTCGTAAATTGAGGCCCGGCCGCAGTGAGCAGCGGCCTGACCGCCCTGATCGCCGGAGACGCACGCGAATGCTGGATGAACTGAAAGAAGAGAGCATCGTCAACAAGGTGGGCGGCCGGTTCAAGCTCTCGACCCTGATCCAGAAGCGGCTCGTGCAGCTCAACCGGGGAGCCCCGCCGCTCGTCGAAGAGATGGCCAAGCCCGGCATGCAGACCGTCATCCGTGAGATCCTCGAAGACAAGATCTTCCTGGACAACTCGAACAACGTCGTCATCGCCTCCGACGACGCGCCGAACCTCTCCAACGACGGCGCTCCGAACCTCGACGACCTGTAAGACCCGGAATCGCCTCACGGGCGAACCGCCGACAAACACCGAACACCCCGCGTAACAACCGCGGGGTGTTTTCGTTTCCGCTTTGACGCTGCTCCACCCCTCCAGTTTGCCCGCCCGGATCGAGCCTCCGCTCCCTCATCTCCCCTTCGTGTAGTTCCTCCGGACCCCGATTGCAGATTGTGCAATCGCGTCGACACAGGTTCGTCCTCACTTCGATTTCAATTCCTGCCGATGGGCTTCGGCCGCGCGCCCGCAAAGTCGACTCGGGTTCTCCACCTTCACCCCCGACCGGCTGCAAATGCCGCTCTCGGCAATCGTCGAATTGATTTCAGAAACGCGGCACAGGTGGTGCTTTTCTGATCCTCCGTCACCGGGTCAACGACCTCGGAATGACAGCTCCGGCTCAGCACTCGACACCCTGCAGTTCGCAGCCACCGAGTGATCCCGGTGACCTCAGAAAGGGACTCCGCAATGAACGCGAAACACATCTTCCACGCCGCTCTCACGACGCTGGCGATGGGCACGATCGGGGCCTCGGCCGTTCCCGCTCAGCAGCCCTCGCTCCTCAACCCGCTCACCTGGTTCAACTCGCCGACGTACAACACCCCGTGTGCGACCGGCAACTGCCCGAAGACGCAGCCGATCTATCGTCCGGCCGCCTACCAGACGAACTACGCCCCGGCTGTCGCCAACACCTACTACTACCCGCAGCAGTCGACCTCGTATCCGGTGACCCAGCCGACGTTCCCCGCCGTCGGAACCTCGACCTGCCCGAACGGGGTCTGCCCGACCGGTGCCTGTGCCAACGGCCAGTGCAATATGAACTGCGTCAACGGCCAGTGCTTCCCGGCCAACTGCCCGAACGGTCAGTGCTTCCAGAACAGCGGGAGCTTCTACAACGGCATCAACTCGAACGCCAACTACGCTCCCAACGGTTCGTTCTACGGCCCGGGAGCGAGTGCCACCTCGCCGTACTACACGACGCAGGTCAGTGCTCCGGTGAACTACTCGAACGCCCCGCTCGCTCCGCTGAGCCCGGTCTATGCCCCGGCCCAGAACAACTGGACCGCTCCGCAGAACAGCCTGCCGTACAACGGTCAGTACAACCAGTACAACAGCGGTTCGTACCCCGGCACCCTGCGGTAATCGAGTGACTGAGCAGTACGGAGACGCTGTCTGAGCCCGATGGACACCGATGACTCAAGAGCCCCCGGCCCCCAGGCCGGGGGTTTCTTCGTTTGGGGGCTGCTTCAGAGGAAGAGTTAAACACCAAGGCACCAAGGTCGCACCAAGAACACAAAGAGAAAGAAAAGCAGCCGCCAACTCTTTCCTCTTCTTTGTGCCCTTTGTGCGACCTTGGTGCCTTTGTGTTTAACTCTTTCGCAGTCTCATCGAGCGGTCTCGAGCCGGCTCGCGGCGGCCCGCCGCTGGAGCTCCATCACGATTCGGGTCAGGGCCGGCGGCGGCTCCACCTCTTCGCCTCGAAACGCTTCGCGGAACAGGAGGCCCGCCCCCGTCCGGTCGAGTCGGCAGACGATTCCGTGCAGGTCGAGCGTCCGCTGCTCGAACTCAAGCTGCAAGGGGACTTCCTTGCCGATCGTGAAGTCGAGCGAACCGCCGCCGATCGGCGCGAGGAACATCCCCGTCACGCTGATCGAGACCGGAGTGACAGGGACCGCCCCCGGTCCGGTGAGTTTCACCGCCAGTCCACTCGCAGGGGAGAGGGCCACGCGGAACGCCTGCCTGTCGTTCGTCCCCCGCTCGGACGTCTGAGACAGGAACTCCGCCAGAAGCCGCGGGCCGTCGCCGTCGAGTCGGAGCTCGACACCCGGCCGTTTCGAATCGGTCAGGATCAGGGCCCCCAGCTCCAGTCGGGCGGTCACGGTACCGATCGTCGTGCTGAGCATGTCGCGTGTCGCTGTGGTCGAAGGACGGAGCCGGCAGAGGGGGCGCGTGGGAACAGAGACACCGTCGCAGGTCGCCCGGCCATGTCCCGTCCGACAGCCTTCCTCCGCATGGAAGCCGTCGAGCCATCTCCCGTCAGACGGGAGTTCTGAGGTTCGCCGGCCCGCGGGTCAAGGCGAGTTCCCGGCCGGGTCGGGAGGAGCCGGGGACTCGACCTGCCAATCTTTTCCCACGGCTGATACTCTCTAGGGACGGCAGCCGCCGTGGCCGGAGGAGGACTCTCCGGCGTGTCCCGAGCGTGGAACCGGGGGCCCTGCGGCCCTATGGTCGCCGCCGGACCGCACCGACGAGGATATTCACGATGCCTGTTCGTCCTCAGGGCGCCGCCCTGCTGATCGCCGCTCTGGGTCTTCCCGCCGCCGGGGCCATGGGGGCTGAAACCCGGCCCGTCACTCCGGCGCTGCCGATGCAGATCGAGGAGACCGCGCTCCCGCCGAAGGGCTTCCGGCTCCAGGTGACCGACGACGTCGCCGAACCGTTCATCCCGGCCGAGGCGGAGACCTCGGACGACGTGACAAAACGGAAAGCCCGGACGTGGTACATGGCGGGTGAGGTCCACTCCCACCGCCGCGAGACCGAGAAGGCGATCGAGTGCTACAAGAAGGCGGTCGAGCTCGATCCGACGGCAATCCCCGCCTACGGCCCGCTGATCGGCCTGCTGCATGACAGTGGCGATACGGAAGACGCCAAGAAGTTCGCCTTCGAGGCGGCCGACCGCGACCCGCGGGGGCTGCGGTTCCTGTGGGTCCTGGCGGGGGCGAACCTCCGCCAGCCCGACGTCGCCATCGAGCTCCTCGAGAAGGGGCTGACGCTCAAGACGGTCAAGCCCGACACCGCCGACTACCTGACGATGCAGCGGGACCTCGGCACGCTCTACCGGGCCAAGGGGAATTTTCCCGAGGCGGCCGCCCGCTACAAGATCGTCTTTGCCGCGTTCAAGACCGCCGACAAGTTCTCGAAGGCCGACCAGGACCGGATCTTCAAAGAGCCGGGCAAGATGCTCGAGGAGTTCGGCGAAGTGTTCCTCTCCGCCAAGGAGCCGGACCTCGCTGTCGAAGCGTTCAACGCCGCGAGCGAGAAGGTCCAGGGGGCCAAGGCGACCCACAGCTACAACCTCGCGCTCGTCTTCCGCGAGACCGGCAAGCCCGAAGAGGCCCTCAAGCAGCTCGACGAATACTTCGCCGCCCAGCTCCAGAACAAGGGGCACGCTGCCTACCAGCTCCTCAAGGACCTGCTGACGGACCTCAAGCGGGAATCGGACCTGATGCCCCGGCTGGAGGAGATGCGGAAGCGGGACCCGCAGAACCCGGGGCTCCGATACTACGTCGCCGAGCAGTACGCGGCGCAGAAGGAGTTCGCCAAGGCGGAAGCCCTCTACACCGAAGGGGTCGAAGAAGTCCGCGATCCGCGGGCCCTCGTCGGCCTGATCCCGGTCTACCGGGGAGCGCGGAACGCCGAGAAGCTGCTGAACACGATCGCCAAGGTCTACGCGGTGGTGCCGCAGTCGGACAACGAGGAGCTACTGAACCAGCTCGAGCCGGAAATGCGCGAGATGGCGACCCGGCTCAAGAAGGAGCTCGAGGCGCTGCCGCAGGACAAGGAGGCGATGGACGCGCTCCTCACGCACGGCCGGAAGATCTCCGAAGGGGACGACCCGAAGATCGATTTCGTCTCCGCCTACCTCCTCGGCAAGTTCTCGACCGAGGCGAAGCGGACTCCGGACGCCGTCCACTTCTACGAGCTGGCGATCTCGATGCGGAACGACCCCCCGGGGGTCCTGTACCGCGAGCTCGCCCAGTACCTGATGGACGAGGATGACTACAAGCAGGCGATCAAGGTCCTCAACGACGCCCTGAAGAGCCCCTCCGATTCCCTCAAGGACGAGCGGTGGACGTTCCAGTACTTCCTGTCGTTCGCCCATGAGTTCCTCGGCGAGACCGACCAGGCGCTCGCCGTCATTCGCGAAGCCCAGGCGGCCGAGCCGAAGAACCCGCAGCTTCGCCTGCAGGAAGGGTGGGTCCTCTCGCACGCCGAACGGTGGGACGAGGCGATCGACCTCCTGAGCGGGATCATCAAGGAGAACAAGCGGAACAGCCCGCAGGAGAAGAAGACCCGCGACACCGCCCGCTTCAGCCTCTCGAACGCCTACACGCAGAAGGGAGAGAAGGCCAAGGGAGAAGCGGTCCTCGAAGAGGTCCTCAAGGAAGACCCCGAGAACACGCAGGCGAACAACGACCTGGCGTATCTCTGGTCAGAGCAGGGGAAGAACCTCGAGAAGGCGAAGGATATGGTCGGCAAGGCCCTCAAGGCGGAGCCGGAGAACGCGGCCTACCTCGATACGCTCGGCTGGGTCCTGCACCAGCTCGGCGAGAACGAAGCGGCGCTTGAGGCTCTGCTGAAGGCGGCGGACAAGCCCCGCGGCCAGGACCCGACGATCTTCGATCACCTCGGCGACATCTACGTGGCGATGGGGAAGACCGAAGAGGCCAACAAGGCGTTCACGAAGGGGCTGGAACTCGAAGAGAAGAAGGCCCGGCCGGACAAGAAGATGGTCGACAAGCTGAAGAAGAAGCTCGGCAAGTAACCAGCGTCCCGCTGGACCGGGGCGGCGAGGCACGATGGGTTCCGCACAGGAGCTGCGATGCCGAGGACCGGGGTCAGGGAAGGCGAGTCTGGCAAGGTGTGGTGGTTGTCGCCGCGGCCGACTCAGGATTTCGAATCACCGGCGGGTGCCAGCCCGCCGGTGTTTTCGTTTCCGGCCCCCGGTCCGGAGAACGCGTTGTCCGAGGGAGGGAGCGCGGCGCAGGCCGCCTTCAGGGCCTCGGCTTCCATCCGTTTGAGGCGTCGGTTCCGGACGTAGATCGCACCGACCGGAATGGCGAAACTGAGCAGCCACGGGCCGGAGAAGGTCGGGCCCGAGAAGCCGGCCGGGCCGAGCTGAATCGCGAACGGGGAGAACCGCCACGCCCCGGTCGGCCAGTACAGCTCGAACGCACCGACGGCGATGAGCGAGATGAGGGCATCTCCGATCCGCCGTCGCCAGTCGGGCTGCCGCAGCGCGAGGATGCACTCGCGAAACGTAAACAGCAGCACGGCCGGCGCCAGGATGGCAAATATGGCGTGGGACAGCCGCCACTTCGCAGCGGGCTGCTCCTCAACCTGAACGGGAGTCGGGTCGACGATCGGCCCGGAAGCAGCCCCCGCCTGGGGCTCCTCGGGAAGGAGCTCGAAGCCGTCGAGCCGGAGATCGTCCCAATACCCTTTGAGCAGCAGCCGGACCCGGACCGGATCGTGGTCGGGATACCGGCAGTTCAGCGTGATCCACGTGGCACGGACACCGTCGCTGTCCCGAAGATCGACCGTCCTCTCGATCATGACCCCTTTCGGCGGGCCGGGAGGGAGCAGGTTCGCCATCTCCTCGACCACCGTCTGCGGATCGAAGCGCCCGTAGGAGGGGCCGAGCCGCGACGTTAGCTTCTCCCAGTCTCCGGCCGACAGGGCCGCGATGACCTCCTGAGCAAACCGCGGATTCGGGTTGCGCGACAGCGTTCGCAAGAAGAGCGTGACGCCGAGGGCAAATGCCGCCAGTGAAACGACAAGGACGAGCAGGGTGATCTTCCAGAAACTCATTTGGCCCGCACCTCTCGTCCCTCGACCGAAACGCCGCTACTGCACCAGATCCGGATAGCGGTCGCGGATCTTGCAGACCTTCGGCGTCGAAACGCCCTCAATATACGGCTGGTCCGGGTTGTTCCCCGCATACCCCTGATGGTAGTCCTCGGCGGGGTAGAAGGGGCCGAGCGGCTCGAGGGTGGTCGCGATCGGCTTGGCGTATTTCCCGGAGCGGCTCAGGGAGGCGATCTTCGCCTCGGCCAGGGACTTCGTCGCGTCGTCCGGAAAGAAGATCGCTGAGCGGTACTGCGTCCCGATATCCGCCCCCTGGCGGTTCAGCTGAGTCGGATCGTGGGCGTCGAAGAAGACGTCGAGGAGCTGCGCCGGCGAGATCACCGCCGGGTCATACGTAATCCGGATCGCTTCGGCGTGACCGGTCTGGCCGCTGCAGACCGCCTTGTAGTTGGCGGTCGAGGCCTCGCCGCCGATGTACCCGCTCTCGACGTCGCTCACACCCTTCAGCTGCTCGAACGCCGCCTCGGTGCACCAGAAGCAACCGCCCGCCACGACGAGCTGCTGCTGACCGGTCTTCGCGGCGGCAGGCTGGGCCTTCGCCGCCGGCGCCCCCCCTTCGGCCGCGGGGTCGGCGAGCGTCGCCAGTTTCGAAGCAGGGGTGAAGTGGAGGGATTCGGAGTTGAGGCAGTGCCGCATGCCGGTCGGCGGGGGGCCGTCGGGGAAGACGTGTCCCAGGTGTCCTTCGCAGCGGGCGCAGAGGATCTCGACCCGGTGCATGCCGTAGGCGTCGTCGGACCGTTCGACGACGTTCGTGTCGGCGATTGGCTGGAAGAAGCTGGGCCAGCCGGTCCCGGAGTGGAACTTGTGGCTCGAGGCGAACAGGGGGAGTCCGCAGCCGGAGCAGGTGTAGACGCCGTCCTGTTTGTTGTCGAGGAGCGTGCCGCAGAAGGGGCGTTCGGTCCCCTGGTGGCGGAGGATCCGATACTGCTCGGTGGAGAGGCGGGCTTTCCACTCGGCGTCGCTGAGCTGGAGGGGGGGGGACTCGACGGGGCCGACCAGTTGGCCGGAGGAATTGAACACGCTGACCTGAGGCATCGAATGCTCCTCGGGAGACTGACCCGCGCCGATCGCGGACTGCAGTCATTGTAGGCAGCCGGCGGTTTGTCGGCGCGGACCGAACGCCGCCCCCCTGCCCGGGTCCAGGGGCGGAGCTCCTGGCCGCCGGAGGCTCTTTCGTGGTGGAACCGTGGCAGACAGGTCGCTACCGCTTTGGGGAGCCGGCGTTGTGGACTCCTCTTTTTCCCGTCTTGGGGAGTGCAGTGTGAGCGGGTTGGTGAGGGAGATCCTCGACGTCCGGTTTGCGATTGGGGGCCCGTGGTTTGCCGTGGTTCCACGAGAGAAGCGCCTCCGGCGGGGCCAGCAGCGTGCTGGACCCGGGTGGCCGTGGGGGGTTGAGTATGAGCGAACAACGCCGCGCCGGCCGGGGCGTCAGGGGGCTTTGTCGCCGACTCCGATCCTTCCGAACCGCGACCACCGATCCCCCGGCCAATAGAGATAGCTCAGCACCCCCGCAATCTCACTATGAGCCACCGTCCCGAACGTCCGGCTGTCCCGCGACCGCGAACGATGATCACCCAGCACATAATACGACCACAACGGCACCGTCACCGGCGCAACACTCCGCGGAGTCTCCTGCTCCCCAGGATCATCCAGAATCACATACGACGCCCCCCCCGCATGCTCGATCTTCCGCGCTCCAGCCCCCTTGGAATCCGGCGACTCGTCCGGGCCGGCGCCCGGAGCAGGCTCCGTCTTCAGCGGCTCCCCATTGATCAGAATCACACCATCCCGCACCTCCACCGTCTCCCCCGGCAGGCCAATTACCCGCTTGATATACCGCTGGTTCCGGTCCTGCGGATTCCGGAACACCACCACCTCTCCCCTTTGCAGCGTCCGCTCCGCAATCCCCAGCTTGGTCACCAGAATCCGGTCCCCCGGCACCAGCGTCGGAACCATCGAAGCACTCGGAATCTGGAACGCCTCCACAACATTCGCCCGCAGAAAGAGAGCCAGGCCCAGGGCATAAGGCAGCCCGGTCATCGCCATCAGCACATACACACCAGCCCGGTTGTAGTCGCGAGGGACAAACGGGATTCCCCGCATCGCTCTGGCCCGCCGCCGCGCGTCGCCGATCGACCAGGTCGCGACGCCGAAGAGGGCCGCCAGGCTCATCAGGAACAGGACCAGCATGAGAGTCGAGGTCGCGGTGGAGGCCGTCGCCACGACGATCGGCCCCAGGAGCAGGCTGAGACTGAAAAAGATCAGCCCCCGTCCCGCCTCGCCGCAGTAGATCTGCCCGAGGCCGGTGCAGCACATCGAAAGCGACATCGCCACCGCGGGCCGCCGCGGCGAAGCCGTGGGGGTGGCTGAGGTAAGTTCAGGTGACATCGACGGGGACATGGGGCTGTTCCTCGAAGAACTCACGGGCAATCTCCGGCTCGGCTCCCGGCGGGGGGAGGACGATGCCGACGAAGCTCGACAGGCGGATCACCGCCACGGCGAGCGAACAGGCAAACAGCAACAGCGTTCCGGCGGTCTCGAGCCGCGATCCCCACCCGGTCGGAGGCAACGCCCGCGGTGCAGGGAGCGGAGGAAGGGCCTTCATGACCCGGTCCGCCAGGTCGGACGGCGGCGGAAGGACCGTCGACCGCCGCGCGGCAATCCAGCCCTCCAGGGGATCGTCACTGCTCATGGCTCTCTCCTGGGCGAGTCGGCGGGAGTGGGAGCTCCGGCATGGCCCGGTCGTTCGGGCTGATACGCCCGGAGCAGGGCCCGGAGCCGTTCCTTGGCCCGGCTGACGCGGGACTTGATGGTCCCGATCTCGACCGACTCGATCTCCGCGATCTCGGCATGGGGGAGTTCCTGGATCTCGGCGAGGAGGAAGGCGGTCCGTTGTTCGAGGGGGAGGTAGTCGAGGGCCTCGTCGAGGGCATTCCAGAGTTCGGCGTGGTGCAGCCCTTCGTGTGGCTCAGCGTCTCCCGAGGGGGCTTCTGCGAGGTCCCCGGCGGAGGTCGGGGGTGGTGTGCGGCGAAGTCGTGAGAGGGCTTCGTTGCGGGCGATGGTCAGGAGCCAGGTCCGGAACCGGGCGCGGCGGGTGTCGAAGGTCGCGAGGTGCCGGTAGGCGCCGAGGAAGGTCTCCTGGGCGATGTCTTCGGCGTCGGCGGGGGAACGGAGGAGGTTGCGGACGAAGGTGAAGACGAGCCCCTGGTGTCGTTCGACGAGCTCGCGGAAGGCGGGGACGTTTCCTGCCAGAACCGCGGCGACAAGCGAGGCGTCATCGTCCATGTCGGTCCATCGGGGTGGGTTCTGTCTGCCGGCTTATACCGCCCCCGCCCCGAAAAGGTTCCCAAGTTTCTGGAAGCCTGTCGGGGTGCAGGGGCTCGCCCCTGCCCTCGCCGGAGGCGCTTCCGTACTGGGAACCGTCCAAGTTCTTACCGGACTTTCCCTGCAAATCGGTGTAAGGTGCCCCAGATCCAGCCCCAGGGGAGCATCCCATGTCCGCATCACCCGTGATCTCCTGTCTCATGTACCGCGACACCCACGCCGCGATTGACTGGCTCTGCCGGGTGATCGGCTTCGCCCGGCATCAGGTGTACGAGGGGCCGGACAAGACGGTCGCTCATGCGGAGCTGACGCTCGGCCGGGGGATGGTCATGCTCGGGACCGTGAAGGACTCCGAGTACGGAAAGCTGATCCGCCAGCCCGACCAGGTCGGGGGCGTCGAAACGCAGTCGGTCTACGTCATCGTCCCGGACGCGGACGAGGTCTACCGCCGGGTGAAGGAATCGGGGGGCCGGATCGCGATCGAGATCAAGACCGAGAGCTACGGCGGCCGGGGATTCAGCTGCTTCGACCCGGAGGGGCACCTCTGGAATATCGGGACCTATGATCCCTGGGCGCCGCCGCCTGCCCAGAACTGACGCCCGGTGTGGACTGGACCGCTACGAGGGAGCACCTCCGGCAAGGGCTGGCCTGCCATCGGGGCTGGCCCCTGCACCCCAACAGGCCCGCGGAGACGTTCTTAGCGCGCAACCGATTCGACCTCGCGCCACTCAAAACATTGCCGGGCAGCGAGCCGGGCAAGGTGGAGATTTCTCGCCGGGGGCCGTACTCTGCCTGTGCCGGCTCAGGTCGCTCGTCGCCGGCATCCGGACTTCGCTTGGAAATCCGCGGAGGAGTCTTGTGGTTGTGATCCATCGTCGCCGCGCCATCGCGCGAGGCGCTCTCTCCCTGTTTGCCCTTTGCGGGCTGCTGACGCTACCGGGCTGCCCTGGCCCCGGCGCCGCCACCAACGAGATCCTCATCGGACACTACGGGTCGCTCTCCGGTTCGGAGGCCACCTTCGGAAAGTCGACCGACAACGGCATCCAGATGGCTGTTGAGGAGATCAACGCCGCGGGCGGCATCGGCGGCAAGAAAGTCCGTCTGATTACCTACGACGACAAAGGGGACGCCAAGGAAGCCGGCAATGCCGTCACCCGCCTCGTCACCAACGACGGCGTCAAAGCGGTCATCGGCCAGGTCGCCTCCAAGCTCTCCCTCGCCGGCGGTCCGATCTGTCAGGAACATGGCGTTCCGATGATCAGTCCCTCGTCGACCAACCCCGCGGTGACGCAGGTCGGCGACATGGTCTTCCGGGTCTGCTTCATCGACCCCTTCCAGGGCTCCGTCTGCGCCCGCTTTGCCCGCGATCACATCAAGGCGGAAACCGCCGCCATCCTCTACGACCAGTCGACCCCCTACTCGGTCGGCCTGATGGAAGAGTTCGAGAAGGCCTTCGTGAAGGCGGGGGGCAAGGTCGTCCGCAAAGAGACCTTCCAGGCGGGGGACCAGGACTTCTCCTCGCAGCTGACGCAGATCCGGGCTGCCGACCCGCAGGTCGTCTTCATCCCGGTCTACTACGCCCAGATCGGCAACATCGCCCAGCAGGCCCGCCAGCTCGGGATCAAGGTCCCGTTCGTCGGAGCCGACGGCTGGGAATCCGGTCAGCTCGCCTCGCTCGCCGCCGGCGCCCTCGACGGCAGCTTCTACTCGAACCACTACTCGCAGGAGAGCGACGCTCCCAAGATCAAGGAGTTCCTCGCCAAGTACAAAGCCAAGTACGGCGAGATCCCCGACAGCATGGCCGCTCTCGGCTACGACGCCGCCAGCGTCCTGTTCGCCGCTATGAAGACCGCCCCAGCGCTCGATGGCAAGGACCTCGCCGCCGCCATCGCCAAGACCAAGGACTTCGACGGCGTGACCGGCAAGATCACGCTGAACGAGAACCGCGACGCCGTGAAGCCGGCGGTGATGCTCGAGATCAAGGATGGCAAGCCGACCTACGTGGCGACGATCGAGCCCGATGCGAAGTAGGAGAGGGTCGCGGAGCCCGTTCCCTCGGCCGGAACGGACCTCCCAGACGGAGCGCAACCGTCTGCCCGACCGCCGTTCGATCCTGAATCCTGCCTCCTGAAGCGACTCTCCGTCCCGGATGACCGATTTCGTCCAGACCCTCGTCTCCTCCATCACCGTCGGGAGCCTCTACGCGCTGATCGCTCTCGGCTACACGATGGTGTACGGGATCCTGCGGTTCATCAATTTCGCCCACAGCGACATCGTCGTCCTGGGAGCGTGGCTCAGCTACACGCTCGCCACCAAGTTCGGCTTCACCAGCGGCGCCCCCTGGTGGGCCGGCCTCGTCGTCCTGCTCTGTGCCACGGCGCTCTGCAGCCTGATCGGCTTCCTGATCGAGCGGTTCGCCTACCGCCCGCTCCGCCGCTCGCCGCGGCTCAACATCCTGATCACCGCGATCGGCGTGTCGCTCCTCTTGCAGAACATCGGGATCCAGTCCTGGGCCTTCGGGGCGAGCCCCCGGGCCATGCCGAACCTCTGGCCGAACCGGGACCTCGTCCGCCTCTCGTTCGGCTCGGGGACCGTCGTGATCGGCCTCGTCGACACGATGATCCTCGTCTTCTCCGCCGTCCTGATGGTGGCCCTCCATTACCTCGTGTTCCACACCCGCCTCGGCCGGGCGATGCGGGCGATCTCGTTCAGCCCCGACACCGCCGCCCTGATGGGAATCCCGGTCGACCGGGTCGTCTCGACCACATTCGTCCTCGGCTCGGCCCTCGCCGCCTCGGCCGGGTTCCTGTTCGTCATGAAATACCCCGCGGCCCTCAATCACCCCGCCGACCCGGCCTGGGTGCTGCTGGGGCTGAAGGCCTTCGTTGCGGCGGTCGTCGGCGGGATCGGCAGCATCCGGGGAGCGGTCCTCGGGGGCTTCGTGATCGCCTTCGTCGAGCAGTTCGGCATGTTCTACATCTCGGCCAGCTTCCGGGATGTCTACGTCTTCAGCCTGCTGATCCTGATCCTGCTGGTCCGTCCGACCGGGCTCCTCGGCTCGCCCCTTCGGGAGAAGGTGTAGCGATGGCCGCGTCTCCCGCTCTGACCGCCGACGCTCCTCCCTCCCTGCTGCGGACGGTCTGGCAGTCGGTCTGGCCGCTCCTGATCGGGATTGCGATCGCCCTGGTGCTCCACTTCGGACTGCCGAAGGTGGTCAACGCCTACCGGGTCCGGATCGCGATGGACATCGGGATGGCGATGATCTTCGCCGTCTCGCTCAACATCGTGAACGGCATGACCGGTCAGTTCTCGATCGGCCACGCCGGGTTCATGGCGGTCGGGGGCTACTCGGCCGGGATGATTTCTTACTACGGCTCGCTCGTCCTGTGGCAATCGGCGGCGAAGCACGGCGGGTTCCTCGGGGCGGGGGAGTGGCTCTTCTGCGGCTCCTGCATCGTCGGGGGACTTGTGGCGGCGGGGCTCGGCTACCTCGTCGGCCTGCCGTCGCTCCGGCTCCGGGGGGACTACCTGGCGATCGTGACGCTCGGCTTCGGCGAGATCATGCGGGTCCTGCTGCAGCAGACGAACCCCGTCATCAAGAACTGGTCGGAGCTCCAGGCGGCGACCGCCAGGGACTTCTTCCCGCCGCCGGTCGGCGGCGCTCTCGGCTTCAGCGGGATCCCCAAGTACACGAACCTGTTCTGGGTCTACACCTGGCTCGCTGTCACGGTGATCGCGGCGTGGCGGCTCAAGCACTCGAGTCTCGGCCGGGCGATGATCTCGGTTCGCGAGGACGAGATCGCTTCCCGCGCCATGGGGGTCAACGTCACCCGCCAGAAGGTGTGGGCCTTCATCCTGGCCGCCTTCTTCGCCGGCTGCGGCGGGGGGCTGTTCGCCCATGAGTTCGGCCTCAACATCGAGCCCCGCGACGCGGGATTCCAGCGGTCGTTCGATTACATCATCATGGTGGTGCTTGGAGGGAGTGGCTCGATCAGCGGCTCGCTGGTCTCCGCCGCCCTCCTGACCTGGCTGCCGGAAGCCCTCCGCGACTTCCAGAAGTACCGTCTCATCGCCTACGCCGCCCTGCTCGTGGTGATGATGCTCGTCCGTCCGCAGGGCCTGTTCGGTTTCCGCGAGATCTGGGAACTGCCATGGGTCGTCGCCCTCCGGACCCGGCTTCTCGGCTCGGCCCCTCCGCCCGCCGGAGAGAGCAAATGATCGCTACTCCCGCGAACGTAACTGCCGCGGCCCCGCTGCTCGATGTCCGCAAGATCGGCATCGCTTTCGGAGGCCTCAAGGCGGTCCAGGAGTTCTCGCTGTCGCTCCCGGACCGGGCTCTCTACGGCCTGATCGGTCCCAACGGCGCCGGCAAGACTACCGTCTTCAACCTGCTGACCGGCGTCTACCGTCCCGACAGCGGCGAGATGTCGCTCGCCGGGCAGAACCTCCGGGGGAAACGCCCCGAGGCGATCACCGCCGCCGGCCTCGCCCGGACCTTCCAGAACATCCGGCTCTTCGGCGAGCTGAGCGTCCTCGACAATGTCCGGCTCGCCTGTCAGGTCCGGGGCCGCCACGCCCTGTGGCAGACGATCGTCCGGACCAAGGGGTACCTCGCGCAGGAGGCCCACTACCGGAAGAAGGCGCTCGACCTCCTCGCCCTGTTCGACCTGACCTCGCTGGCGGACGAGCCCGCCAACTCCCTCTGCTACGGCCATCAGCGGCGGCTCGAAATCCTCCGCGCCCTCGCGACCGAGCCCAAGGTGCTGCTCCTCGACGAGCCCGCCGCCGGGATGAACCCGCAGGAGAAGCGGGAGCTGGCCGAGTCGATCCGGGAGATCCGCAACCGGTTCCAGGTGGCGGTCCTGCTGATCGAGCACGACATGGGTCTCGTGATGGAGATCTGCGAGCGGATCACGGTCCTCGACCAGGGGCAGATCATCAGCGAAGGGACTCCGGAAAAGGTCCAGAACTGCCCCCGCGTCATCACCGCCTACCTCGGCGTGGGGGGCGACAAGGATGTGATGAAGTAAGAAAAGTGAAACACCAAGGCACCGAGGTTTCACAAAGAGCACCAGGGGCCGGAAGCGAACGACGGACGTTTTCGCTCACCTCCCGGCTGTTTTCTTTGTGTTCTTGGTGAAGTCTTGGTGCCTTGGTGTTTAACCGTGTTCTTTCCTGAGTTCAGTCCCCGATGCCGCTTCTCTCTCTCAACGACCTGCACGTCTCCTACGGGGCGATCGAAGCCCTGCGGGGGATCTCGCTGCATGTCGAGGAGGGGGAGATCGTCACGCTGATCGGGGCCAACGGAGCGGGGAAGACCTCGACCCTCCGGACGATCTCGGGGCTCCTCAGTCCCCGGTCCGGCTCGGTGGAGTTCGACGGCCAGCCGATCACGCGGCTGGCTCCGCACCAGATCGTCCAGCGGCGGCTGGTTCACGTTCCCGAGGGGCGGGGGATCTTCGCGAACCTCACCGTCGAAGAGAATCTCCAGCTCGGGGCCTACACGCAGCACGACGCGAAGCAGGTGGCGGCTGACCGGGAGCGAGCGTTTGAGCTCTTTCCCCGTGTCCGAGAGCGGCTGAGTCAGAATGCGGGAACGCTTTCCGGCGGCGAGCAGCAGATGGTCGCGATCGCCCGCGCGATCCTGGCCCGGCCGCGGCTGTTGCTCCTCGATGAGCCGTCGCTCGGTCTTGCTCCGCAGATCGTTCAGACGATCTTCCAGGTGATTCGCGAGATCAACGCCCAGGGGACGACGATCCTTCTTGTCGAGCAGAACGCCCGGATGTCGCTGCAGGTCGCCCACCGGGCCTACGTCCTCGAGGTCGGCGAGATCACGATGTCCGGCGCCGCCGCCGACCTCGCCGCCAGCGACGAAGTCCGCAAAGCCTACCTCGGCGTCCACTGACGCTGTCTTCTGCCCGGGTCCAGGGGCGGAGCTCCTGGCCGCCGGAGGCATCTTCCTCGAGGAACCGTGGAAAACCATGGGCGTCCCCTTTGGGAACCGGCACCGCGGGCTCCCACTCTCCTTGTCGCGGGGAGTGCAGTGCGGGCGTCCTGGGGAGGAGAGTCCTCAACGCCAGTCCGCGATTGCGTATCCGTCGTTTGCCAAGGTTCCATGACAGGAAACGCCTCCGGCGGGGCCAGCGTGCCGCTGGACCGCGATGGCCGTGGGTCGATGGGTTTGAGTCAGGGATGCGGTGCCGGCATGCACGGGGTGGGTGGGCAGCGCAAGTCTTTCTCCACGTTCCAGATGAGGACGGGAACCCAACCGCCGTCACCTTTCAGGCAGAATTCGATCGCGGAACCTGTCACAAAACCCACGGACCGTCCGTCCTCCCAGTGAACACACAAGTTCCAGGAGGTCTGAGAATGAATCGAAGCGGAACCGCGGCCGAAGGGCCGTTCGACGTGGCGGTGATCGGCGGGGGACTGGCAGGGCTCGTCGCGGCAACGCTCGCCAGCCGAGCCGGAAAATCGGTCGTGCTCCTCGAGCGGGGAAAACACCTCGGCGGCCGCGGCGCAACGACCGTCCGCGAAGGGATCTCGTTCAACATGGGCCCGCACGCCCTCTACTGCGGCGGCGACCTGATGCGGCTCTGCCGCGAACTCAAGGTGCCGTTCACCGGCCGGGCTCCCAGCCCCGGCCGCCCGAAGTTCCTCCTGGGGCACCGGTGCTATGACCAGCCGATGGGTCTCGGAAGCCTGCTCCGCTCCCCCCTCTTCACGGTCCGCGAGAAGTGGCGGCTCAGCCGGTTCATGAAAGAGATCGCCGCGCTCGATCCCCGGCCGCTCGACCGCACGAGCGTCGCGGCCTGGGTGAGGTCGTTCGCCGGGACCGGCCACTTCGCCCGCCTCGTCCACACGTTCGTCCGGCTCGGGACGTTCATCAACGATCCCGAAGTCTTCTCGGCGGGGACTGCCGTGGAACAGCTCCAGGTCGGCCAGCAGGGGGGCGTCTGGTACGTCGACGGCGGCTGGCAGAGCCTCGCGAGCGGCCTCGCAGTCCAGGCGGAAGAGCAGGGGGCCCGCATCCGGCTGGGAGCCGCCGTCACGCGAGTCGCCCCCACCGACGAAGGGGTGACCATCGAACTCAGCGAAGGGGGCGCGATCTCGGCCCGAAGCGCCATCGTCGCCCTGACTCCGGAAGCGGCTTCGGAGATCCTCGACCTCCCCAATGACCACGCCGTCACCCGGTTCTGCGAAACGGTCCGTCCCGCGCGTACGGCGTGCCTCGACGTCGCCCTCTCGCGGCTCCCGCGGCCCGACGAGCGGTTTACGCTCGGACTCGACTCCCCGATGTACCTGTCGGTCCACTCCGCCGCTGCGCAGCTCGCACCGGAGGGGATCCACGTGGTCCAGGTCCTGAAGTACGCGGGGAGCCAGAAGGCCGCTTCGCACGAAGCAGCCGAGCGTGAGCTCGAACAGGTCCTCGACGACGCGCAGCCCGGCTGGCGGGAGCACGTCGTCACCCGCCGCTTCCTCCCGAACATGATCGCCGTCTCGGCCGTGCCGACCGCGGCCATGGGGGGAACGGCCGGCCGTCCCGACGCGGCGGCCTCCGGGCTCCCCGGGGTCTTCCTCGCGGGAGACTGGGTCGGTCCGAAGGGAGTTCTCGCGGACGCCGCCGCCGCCAGCGGCGAACAGGCGGCCAGGCTCGCCGTCGAGTTCGCGGCCCGCACGCCGCGTCCGGCCGTCGGCGTGGCGTGAGACGCGAGCGACGCCGGGTGGTCCAGAGACCGCCCGGCGTCATCGGAACCAACGGAGCCAAGTCAGTTTCGCGGGAGCCGCGGCAATGCATACCCTGTCGCTGCCGCCGGCTCTCGCCCCCTGGGAAAACCTCGCCATGGTCGATCGCATCCTTCCCGAAAACCTCGATTCGTTCGAAGAGCAGCGGCCGGGTCTCGAGCGGCTTGCCTACCGGATGCTCGGCTCGCGGGCCGACGCGGACGACATCCTCCAGGAGGCGTTCGTCCGCTGGGCCCGCGAGGATCGGCACACGATCGATTCCCCCCGGGCCTACCTGACCTCCGTCGTCACGCGGCTCTGCATCGACCGCAAGCGGGAGATCGACGCCCGCAAGGAGACCTACGTCGGCACCTGGCTCCCCGAGCCGATCCTGGAGCGGGCCGGGGGCGCCGCGGCGGACCGGCCCGCGGAGCTCTCCGAGTCGATCTCGATGGCGTTCCTCTACGTCCTCGAGCGGCTCTCCCCCGTCGAGCGGGCGGCGTACCTGCTGCGGCAGGTGTTCGGCTACGACTACGCCGAGATCAGCACGATCCTCGAGAAGTCCGAGGAGAACTGCCGGCAGATCGTCTCCCGCGCCGAGCGGCGGGTCCACGAAGGGCGGCCCCGCTTCGATGCTCCGAGCGCCGAGGTCTCGCGGCTCAGCCAGGAGTTCCTCCAGGCCTGCGCGACCGGCGACCTGCAGGGACTGCTCCGGCTCCTCGCCGATGATGTCGTGGTCATCTCCGACGGCGGCGGCAAGGCGACGGCGGCCCTCCGGCCGATCGAAGGTCCGGACCATGTCGCCCGCTTCTTTCTCGGGATCTTCCGGAAATCTCCCGCCTACGGGCGAGCGGAGCAGGTGGTCGTCAACGGCCAGCCGGGCCTGGCGGCGTACCTCCACGACGAACTGGTGTCGCTGTTCTCGCTCGACATCGTCGACGGCCGGATCCAGGGGATTTACGTGATGCGGAACCCGGACAAGCTCCCCCGCCCGTCGTGAGGCGCCGGCACGAGGAACGGCAACGGTGCAGGCGAGCGGCGCGACGTCAGTCCGCCGGTCCGGAGCGGTCTCGCGCTGCAACGGTCCCGCGTTACCGGGCCGCCGCCGGATCGAGCCGATGCAAAATCTGCCCGTTCTGGCCGTTCCAGATGTAGAGCGTTCCCCGGTGCCCCCCGGCGATCACGGTCTGCTGGTTCGGAGTGACATCCACCGAATGCAGGTAGTCGCTCACCGGATTCAGATTGAGGAACAGCCCCCCGTCGTTCGCGCGGTACATCCGGGGGAGCCCGTCTGTATTCGTCGCCACGACGTTGTTCGCGTCGCCGATGTAGCGGACCGCCGTGAACAGTTTCGAGTTAGGCATCATCGTCACGACCTGGTCGCCGGTGTCGGCGTTCCAGGTCTTGAGCGTCCCGTCGGCACTGGCGGTCGTCAGCAGCGAGCCGTCCGTCTTCCAGGCGACGCCGAGTACGTGGTGCGTATGCCCTTCAAACCGCCGGATCAGCTTTCCGCCGGCCGCGAGGTCGAACGTCCGGAGGGTCCGGTCCGCCCCCCCGCTCGCCAGCCGCTGGCCGTCGGCGGAGAACTGGAGCGACAGGACGGTATCGCTGTGCGGCTCGGGGATCGCGAGGACTGGGGCCCCGTCGGCCGCCCGGAAGATCTGGATCTCCCCCGTCCGTGACGGCTCCCCGCCGCCGCAGGCGAGCCACTCGCCGTCGTCCCGGAAGTCGAGGGCGAGGACCCGGTGGGCGAACGGGGCGGGATCGATCCCGTTTCCGATCGTCCGCTCGAGCGTCCACCCCGGATGGAGTTCCCAGCCTCCGAGTGTCTTGTCCGCCGAGACGCTGACAAGCCGCCCATCGCTCGCAAACGCGAGACCCCGGACTGCCCCCTGATGTCCTTCGTAGCTGGAGAGGGAGGCCCCCGTCTCGCCGTCCCACCCCTGGATCGCCGCGTAGTCCCCGGCTGAGATCAGCACACGGCCATCGGGGGAGAACGCCAGCGCCCGCACCGCCTGGTCCGCCTGCCCGGCGACCTGGTTTGCCGCCTCGGATGCGCGCTGGGCCTCCTGCACGGCAGCCTCGGCCGCGTCGGCGTTCCCCTTCGCGATCGGGACGAACTTCGTGGCAGTCTCCTGTTCGCGGGTCGCGACGGCGCTCTGCTGGGCGGCGAGATTCTGCTGTCCCTCCGCCGTCTTGAGAGCCGCGACGGCGTCGCTCCAGGGCTTCTGGGCGGCGACCGCCTTCTGGGCTGCCTCGTTCGCGGCGGTCATCGCCTGCTGCGCCGCCTGCGTCGGGCCGGCGACCGCCCCGGTCGCCTGCTGCGAGGCGGTGCTGGCGGTCTGGGCTCCCAGCTGGGCTGCCTCGGCCGCCTGCTTCCGGGCGGCGTCGTCGGGATTCGCTTGGGCGAGTTGTGCGAGCCGCGTCGCCCGGTCATTCGCTCCCTTGGCGGTATTGGCCATCGCGAGGGCAAGCATTTCGGCGTCGACGCGGGCCTGCACGGCCTTCTGGGCCGCGGCGGCCTGTTCAATGGCACTCTTCTCGGCGGCGGTCTTCGCCTCGAGGGTCTGCTTCACCGCCGCCTGCTTCTCCTCGACCCCTTTGTTGGCGCCGGCGAGCGCGTCCGCCGCGGTCTTGGCGGCGTTCGTCTTGTTCGGGACATCCTGTTCCGCCTGCGCGAGGAGCTGCTTCAAGGTGTCGCGACGGGCGAGGGCGCTCTGGTGCTGCTGCTGCCGGCGGGCGGCGACGAGCCGGGTCCGCAGATCGCCCCGCATCTCCGGCTGCTGCTGGCCGTTTACGTTCCAGAGCTTGATCACATGGTTGTCGCTCGCGGCGGCGACCCGTTTGCCATCGGGCGAGACCGCGATCGCCTTGACCCCGCCCCCATGGTTGTACTGGGCGAGCTGCCCCCCGTTGTCGGCGTTCCACCGCCGCACGGTTCCGTCGTCGCTCGCCGAGAAGAACTGTCCCGGGACCTCAGGGGCCGCGACGAGCGCGTGAATCGCCCCACCGCTTCCGGGGATCCTTCGGAGGGCGGTCACCTCCAGCAGGCCGAGACCCGCTTCGGGCGAGACCGTCAGGAACCGGTCCGCGACGGTCGTCGGCAGCAGTGTCTCCGTCGTCCCGGCGACGCGGGGAAACGCCTGGTCGAGGCTCCCGTCCTGCCGCTGGAAGACGAGGACCTGCGGCGTCGGACCGGCCGCCGCGCCGAGAACCCGCTGGGAGTCGGTGGAGAACAGCACGCTCCGGACCGGCCCCGCAAAGCCGGCGAGCTGGCCCGGATTTGCCCCTCCGCCGGCGGTGTTCCAGAGCCGGATCTGGCGGTCTTCTCCCGCCGTTGCGAGGTGTTGATTGTCGGGCGAAACGGCGAGGGCGTGGATCGCCGCCCCGTGGTTCTGCTGAAAGACCGGCTGGTTCAGCGTGGCGGGGCCGTAACCCCGGAACAGGCCGTCGTTCGACGCCGCGTACAGCATCTGCCCGTCCGGCCGGTAGGCGACCGCGGTGATCGGAGCGGTTCCGGTCGAGATGCCGGAGACGAACCGGAGCGGAGTCTGACGCAGCACTCCATCGGCCCCGGCGAGCAACAGTGTCCCCGGCGCATTGCTCAGCAGGGCGACCTGTGCCCCCTCCCACGCCGCCGTCTCGATCAGCCGGCCGTTCATAAGGTCCCACACGAGCACCCGGCCTGACGTGTCGAGAGACACCAGCCGGGATCCGTCGGTCCAGGGCTGCATCGCCCGCGCGGCGGCGGTGTGCCCGGTGAGCAGGTGCGTCTGGTTGCCGTCGAGATTGCGGAGGACGACCTGGCCCTCCTTGAGGGCGACCGCCAGCCGCTGGCCGTCGCGGGTGCAGGTCATCGCGGTGACCGGCTGGCTTTCGGTGACAGCCCGGATCTGTTGCCCGTTCGCTCCGTTCCAGAACCGGACCGTCTGATCGGCGGAGGCGGTCACCGGCTGGTTTCCCGCGGCGAACAGTGCCGCGACGACCGGCCCCGTGTGCCCGGGACAGTCGGCGACGAGCTTTCCGTCGGCGACGGTCCAGAGTCGGACGGTCCCGTTCTCGGCTCCCGAGAGGACCTGCGAGCTGTCGCCACTGAATGCGACCGCCCGGACCTCCGCTTTGTGCTCCGCAAACTGCGCGAGCTCTTTCGCCTCGGAAAGACTCCAGGCCCGCGCAGTCTGGTCGGCCGAGCCGCTGACGAGCTTCGTCCCGTCGGGGGAGAAGGCGATCGCGTGGATCGCTCCCTGGTGTCCCGTCAGTGTCGCCGCGACCTCCCCGTTCTCGGTCTTGCGGATCACGATCGTCGGCACCCCCTGGATCACGCTCGCGGTGGCGATCCGTCCGCCGTTCGGATCGAGGGCAAACGCGGTGACCCGATCCGCGCCGAGCGGCGCCAGATCGCGAGTGGGGAGCGGCTCACTGTTCCAGAGAGTCAGCGTCCCATCGGCTCCGCCGCTGATCACCCGCTGGCCATCGGGACTCATCGCGAGAGCCGCGATCCGTGAGGCCGCGCCTCCGAACACGAGCTCCGTCGGAGGCTGCCTCGGGCCCACGCGACGGAGGTGAATCTGTCCCCGCTCGTCACCACAGACGATCGCCGGCGGCATCGCCGAACCGGGGCCGACCGTGACCGCCGTGGCGGGGGGACCGGTCCGCTTCCAGGTCTCCAGCAGCGTTCCGGCCGCAGAGTCGCGGGCCTGCAGCGTCCCATCCTTGGCAGCAACGACCACGACCTTCTGATCGAGGCTCGCGGCCGAGGCCGTCGGCTGCGGCGGCAGATCCGTCCAGGTTGGAGCGGGAGAGGGGAGGGGACTTGCCCGGAACAGCCGCAGGAACGGCTCTCCCGCGCAGGCGACCGCGAGGTAGTCTGCCGCCTGACCCGGTCCCGGCGGACTGACCGCCGACCGGACCCATTCGACCGCCTGAATCGGCTGCACCAGCTCGAACCGATGCGTCTCGGCCCCGGTGGCGACGTTCCAGAGCCGGAGCGACTTGTCCTGCGAGACCGACACCAGCTCCTTTCCATCGAGGCGGAATCGCAGACCGGAGATCGGCCCCGCGTGTCCCGTCAGCTCCCGGACCGGTTTCCCTGCCGCGTCCCAGAGAGCGATCGCGCCGTCAGCCCGGCCGGTGGCGATCGTCGTTCCATCCGGACTGACCGCAACCGTCGTCAGCTCAGCAGCAGCAGCGACGGTCAGCGTCCGGACATCCCGGGGCCGCCGCCAGAGCTTCACTTCGCGGTACGACCCCGAGGCGAGCCGGTCCCCTTCGGCGTTCACCGCGAGCGACTGGATCAGATCCCGGTGGGCGATCGGGGGGGCAGTGGGGCCGGAGACCAGAGCGGGATCGATCAGCCGCGTCAGGAGCTGTCCGCTCTGCGGGTGATAGAGGACAATCTGGTTCCCCCGGGCCGCCGCCGCGAGCTGGCCGTCCGCGGTGAGCGCGACCGCCTGAATCGGATGGACCCCGCTTGGGATCGGCCGGAGCGTCCGCGGACCGGTCGGACTGCCCGATCCCGCTTTGGCACCCTGGTCGATCCAAAGCCGCAGCAGCCCGAGCTCGTCCGACGTCAGCGGTTTCGCCGCGACGTCGTTCTTCGCCGGGGGCATGATCGGATCGGTCTGGTGCGCGGCGACCCGCAGCAGCAGGCTTTCGGAACTCTTGCCCGCCACGACGGCGGCACCGTTGTCCCCCCCCTTGATGGCCTGCGGAGCGGTCTCGAGGACCAGCCCCCCCTGCTTCTCGCGGGCGCTGTGGCAGGCGAGGCAGTTTTTCCGGAGCAGGGGGAGGATGTCCCGGTCGAACTCGACCGGCTCGGTTCGCGTCACCGCGGCGATCGGAATCGATTCGGCCCGGAGCACCCCCGTGAGGACGATCCAGCCGCACCCCGCCAGCAACAGCCGTAGCACCACCGACTGCAGACCCATCCTGTGCTCCCCGCGCTGAGGCACCGGTCCGGAACGATCTTCGACAGGCAGACACATGATTCTGGATTGATGCGTCTTCGCCGTAAAGGATTGCGGCCCGGCTGCGTATCAGTCGCGGGAGCGGTCCCCTTTCCGGGGAACGCCCCCCGTCGCATAATGGCAGTCTGCCCAACGGTTTGATCCGAATCGCCTCGGAGGCCTCATGCCCCCACTCGACCGAGATGCGACCTCCCAGGCCGAGCCTGTTCGCGAAGTGACGGGGCCGACTGCGGTGGTCGGGCCGAATCTCCTCGAGAGTTTCGGGTGGGTCGGGGGCTACTTCCTGCTGCAGAATCTCGCATTGGGCGGGACGATCGCGCTGATTGCCCTGGCGGCGTTCGGGACGCTCAGCGTCTCCTGGAACCAGCTGCTCGAGATGATGATCGAGCTCGACATGGACCGGTCCTTCGTCCTGATCGGCGTGCCGGGGCTGGCGGCCCTCCTCGTGATCTTCCCGCTGGTCCGCTGGCGGCTCGGGACCGAGTGGCGGCAGAGCCTGAACTTGCGCCGGCCGACCCTGCAGCAGATCCTCCTCGGACTCGGGGCGGTGATCCCGCTTGGCATTCTCTCCGACGAGGTCTACCGGCAGGCGCTCGTTGCCTGGCGGACCCTCTGGAGCATTCCCGAAGCGACGCAGACCCCGCTCGGCGTCCTCGGCAATCAGCTGCTCGCCATCCCCTATCCGATCCTGGTCGTCGCCCTGGCGCTCGGACCGGCGGTCGGGGAAGAGCTCGTGTTCCGGGGATTGATCGGCCGCGGCCTGACGATCCGTCGCGGCATCGTGGCGGGGGTCCTGTGGACCTCGCTCCTGTTCGGGGCGGCCCACGCCTTCCCACCGCACGCGGTGGCGACGATTCCGGTGGGCCTCTTCCTGCATCTCCTCTATCTCTACACCGGCAACCTGTGGGTGCCGATTCTCGTCCACTTCTTCAACAACCTGCTGTGGGTCTCTCTCGCCCGCTTCCGGGTGATCGAGCATCTGCCGAACGCACCGATCGTGCTCCTGACGGCGTGCGTCTACCTGGCGATCATCGCCTGGATCCTCCGCCCCGCGCAGAACGATGATCCACGGCCCCGGCTCGCCCGCGAGTCCCTCTTCGCCAGCCTCGGCATCGTGAACTTCACGGTGACGTTCGTGCTGAACGCGGTTCGCTAGTCGGCTCCGAGTTGGCCCCCTCGGTGATCTCTGTGTCCTCTGTGGCCGAGTTCCTTGCCACAGAGATCACAGAGGACTCAGAGAGTGCCTGTTCGTCGAAGCCCGGGTGATCAGCCTTCCCCGTACGGCTCGATGTGGACGAAGACGTCCGCGATCCGGTGCGGGGATTCGCGGAGGGCGTGGCGGACCTTGCCCCCGATGATGTGGCCGTCGTGGACGGAGAGCGTCCCGTCGACCTGCACGTGGATCTCCACGAAGTACGTCAGTCCGCTCTTCCGGACGCGGCACTTCTCGACGCCGCGGACCCCGGGCACCGCCAGCGCGATCGCCCGCAGCCCTTCGATGAAGTCTTCCGGAGGAGCGACGTCGAGCACATCCCGGATGGCGTGCCGCAGCAGCCGGACGCCGTTCCAGCCGATCACGGCGCAGGCCAGCAGGGCGGCCCAGTCGTCCGCCGGTTCGTAGCCCGGGCCGCCGATCAGGCTGATCGAGATCCCGATGAACGCCGCCACGCTCGTCAGCGCGTCCGCGCGGTGATGCCAGGCATCTCCCTTGAGGGCGGTGCTGTCCACCTCCTCGCCGACCTTGTCGACCCAGCGGGCAAGCCCCTCTTTGATCAGGACCACAAGGGCCAGCACCGCGAGCGTCGACCAGTGGGGGAGGTGATGCGGAGTCAGGATCTCGTGAACGCTCTGCCAGGCGATCAGCCCTGCGGCGGAGAGGATCGCGATGGCCGCCACGACGCCAGCGAGCGGCTCCGCCTTGCCGAACCCGTAGGGGTGCCGCCGGGTCGCCGGCTGGACGGCAATCCGGAGTCCGCTCCAGACCACCAGCGAGGTGACGATGTCGGCGGTCGACTCGATCCCGTCGGCAATCAGGGCGTACGAGTTGCCGAAGACCCCCGCCAGGATTTTCACGATCGCCAGCGAGGCGTTGACCGCGACCCCCACCAGCGGAGCGCGGCTGACATCCGGATCGAGTCCCCCCACCGCCAGCGAGACCGGAGCGGTGTGGGGCTCCGCCGCTGTCCTCGAGACGGACTGGGCCGATGTGGATGGCGGAGCGGCGGGGTCGGATCCGGGCGACGTCATGTCCGCCAGTTTCTCCGGGAGGAGCCCGCGCGTCACCGCTGGCGGCGGAATTCTCCCGGTGTCATCCCAAGTTCGCGGCGGAACGTCCGGACAAGGACCTCGACATGGTTGAACCCGGTCAGCGTCGCGATCCGGGCGAGCGGCAGCGACGTGTCGCCGAGGAACCGCTTCACGTTCTGGAGCCGCATCCGCCGCAGCGCGTGGGCGGGGGTGGTCTCGAGGTGCTGATGGAAGCGGTGTTCGAGCATCCGCCGCGAGACGCTGAACTGCCGCTCGATGTCGGGGATCCGGATCGGCCGGTCAGAGTTCTCCTGCATCCACCGCAGCACTTGGGCGAGGAACGGGTCGGCGACGGCGTTGGTCTGGGTCGAGCGCCGCTGCACCACGCTGACGGGGGGGATCCGGATCGGCTCGGCTGGGGCGGGCTCCCCCCGCATCATCCGGTCGAGCAACTCCGCCGCCGCCTGCCCGACGCGGCCCGCCCCCTGATCGATGTTGGAAAGAGGAACGGGGGCGAGCGCGGTGTGGAGCTGGTCGTATTCGTTGACGAGGACGGCGAGGTCTTCGGGGATCTGCCGGCCGACCTCCTGGCCGCAGGCGACGACCTCCCGGCCGATCTCGCTGTTCCACACGAAGACCGCAGTCGGGCGGGGGAGCGTCCGGATCCACTTTTTGAGAGCCGGGCGATGGGCGGCCAGTTCCGAGCCCCCCGGCGGCAGTGCGGGCTCGAAGACCTCCACGGTGTGCCCCTCGACAGCGGCCCCTTCGCGGTAGCCCCGAAGGATCGCGTCCCCGTAGCCCGCGCGGTGGATCGACCCGACGAACGCGAAGGATCGAAAGGCGAGCTGCCGAAAGTGCTCCGCGGCGAGGTGTCCGCAGGCCGCTTCATCGGAAACGACCTTGGGGATCGCGGTGCTGTGCTCTCCCATCCAGGAGACGTTGACGCAGGGGAGCCCTCGCTGGCGGATCGCCCGCTCGAGGGCCCCGTGCGTCAGGCGGACGATCAGTCCGTCCCCCTGCCAGTCGCGGGGAATGAGAATCCGCTCGTCGTAGCCGCGAGGCTCGATGAAGAAGTCCCAGCCCCCGCTCGCTCCGCCGAGTTCGAGAGCCGCGTCGGCGATCCCCCGGACAATGTCGCGGGTCCACTCCGAGGCAGTGTGCATCAGGAGCGCCACGCGGCGGGGAGTGGGCGGCGAGGCAGATGCAGGGGAGCGCTTCGGAGACATGTCAAAAGGGTTCTTTGCCACAGAGGGCACAGGGAACTCAGAGAGCCGGAATGAGGAACGACCGACATGGAGACGTTTAGAAGATCGCTCTCGCCACTTCTGCTCATCCTCAGTGTTCTCTGTGTCCTCTGTGGCTGATTTCTTCCGTCGGGAAAACGACAACCGGTCGTTCGTATTTCGTCAATCGACTTGTCGGAATGGTAGCCGGAGCGTGGTGATTCCGTCCGCCCAGACTGGTCGGGCTACGGCGTCGCCGGGCTCGGGATCAGCGTCGGCTCGACCACCTCGCGCCGCCGGGCGAAGTACTGCATGGCGACGAACAGGGCCGCGATCGAGATGACGGCCAGCCCCCCGGAGATCCATTCGAAGAAGGTCAGGATGTTCCCCTGCCGGGTGATCACCTTCCGCCCCAGCATCACCGCGATGTAGCCCATGTAGCCGGCCGAGTCGGAGAGAGTCATCAGGAAGGCGAGCGTCCCCTTCTCGCGGGTCATGGCGAGCATCCGTTCGAAGACGGTCGTGTGGATCGCGACATAAGGGAGATACGGCCCGAGTCCGAACAGGACCATCGTCGCCAGCGGGCCGAGCCGCCCCGTCTCGTGGGCGGCGATCGCTCCCAGCAGCAGTCCGAATCCGGCCAGGCAGATCCAGAGGGAGAGGAAGAATGCCTGCCGGTTGTCCCGGACCAGCACCGTCAGGCCGCAGACCAGCAGTACCCCCAGCGAGATCAGCATCCCCGAGGCGGCATAGAGATGGGGCGTCGTCGTCTCTCCCAGTCCTCTCCAGAGCTCGGCCGAGAAGTCCGCCCGGATGCTCCGCAGGACTGTCGTGACGACGAACGCGAGGACGATCGCTCCGATCCCGACTGCATACTTCGAACAGAGCTGCCGCCGATCCGCCGCGGACATCGGCGTCCGCTGCGAGCGGGCCGCCTCATCCTCCGCCGTTGGAGCCGGAATGCGGGAGAGCATCCAGACGAAGAGGCTGAGCGGCACCAGCGCGATCAGCCCCGCCGTCGCCGGCATCCAGAAGGGGGGGACGTTCCGGTCGAGGAGTCCCTGCCCGAGCGCCTTCGCGACGTCGTCCGCCAGGATGAAGCTGACGCAGAGCCCCGTCGTCAGGAGCTCCGTCAGCTTCCGCCCTTCGAGGAACGACACGACGAGGCCGAATACCATCCCGAGTGGCAGCCCGTTGAGGAACAGGCAGGCGACGTTCCACGGTGGGGGAATCATCCCGAACAAGGCGAGCGCCCCCTCGGAGGCGAGGATCAGCAGGAAGATCGCTGCGGCCCGCCGCTGCTGCGGCATTTCGGAGACGACCTTGATCCCGATCAGCTTCGACAGGAAGTAGCCGAAGATCTGGCCGGTCACGAGGGCGGTCTTGAGATCGATCCCGAAGGCGGTCAGTCCGTCGTACGTCGCGGCGGTGAACGGCTTGCGGAACATGTACATCGAGAAGTACGTGCCGAATGCCGCAACGACCGCCCACAGGGCGGTCCGCGTGCCGCTGGGGGTGTCCGATCCAGGGGCGGGAACGGAGGAGACCATCAACGAGACCTTCGCAAAGAGTCAATGCGGTTGACCGGGACGGGCCGTAAACTACGTCGTCGTTGTGAGCAGATGATGAAGACCACCATGACCCACTTCTGTTCCCATTCCACGCCTGGCCCGGGAGCCCCCTCGATGTCGCCCCTCGCAGACGAGCCCGGCCGCCGCTCCGTCGCGATCGTCGGAGCCGGCATCGTCGGTCTCGCGAATGCCTGGGCCGCGGCCCGGGCTGGCTGGCGGGTCCAGGTCTTCGAGCGGACCGCGCAGGCGAGCGGTGGGTCGATCCGGAACTTCGGGATGGTCTGGCCGATCGGACAGCCGGCGGGGCCGCGGTATCAGACCGCCCTCCGGAGCCGGCAGGCGTGGCTGGAGCTGATCGATGCCGGGGTCGTGTGGGGGAACCCGTACGGCTCGCTCCACGTCGCGCATCACGCCGACGAGTGGTCGGTTCTGGAAGAGTTCGCGTCGCTCGCGCCGAGCCTCGGCGTCGACTGTGAACTGATGACTCCGGAGCAGGTCCATCGCCGCACCCCCGCCATCGAGCCGCGCGGACTTCGCGGAGGGCTCTGGAGCCCCACCGAAATCTGCGTTGATCCCCGCCAGGCCATTCGAGCGCTCCCGGCGTGGCTGCACGAACAGTGTGGGGTCGAGTTCGCCTTCGAAACAACCGTAACCGGGGTCGAGACCGGAAATCTCCGGACCTCTCGCGGCGAACGCCATGACTTCGACCGGATCCTCGTCTGCGGCGGCCCCGACTTCGAGACCCTCTTCCCCGAGCTCCTCGCCGAAGCGGGGATGAAGCGGTGCAAGCTCCAGATGCTGAAGACCGTCCCCCAGCCGGCCGACTGGAGCCTCGGCTGCCACATCGCCAGCGGCCTCACGTTAAGGCACTACGAAATCTTTCAGGTCTGCCGCTCGCTCGAAGCCCTGAACCGCCGCGTCGCCGCCGAGATGCCGGAGATCGACCGGTTCGGCATCCATGTCATGGCGTCGCAGAACGGCCGGGGGGAACTGATCCTCGGGGACTCGCACGAATACGACCGCGAGATCGAGCCGTTTGGCAAGAGCGAGATCGACGACATCATCCTCCGCGAATTGCGAAAAATCCTGCGGCTCCCTGACTGGACCATCGCCGAGCGGTGGCACGGGATCTACGCGAAGTTCCCCGGTCAGCCGGTCTACCGCGCCGAGCCGCTCCCCGGCGTCGGGATCATGACCGGCACCGGCGGGGCCGGGATGACGATGTCGTTCGGCCTCGCCCGGGAGTACTGGGAAAGCCTCGTCGCCGAGCCCGCCGCTTAGATCGCCTGATCGTTTCTGAAAGGCCTTCCATGACCACTTCGCCCCCCCGCATTCAGGCCGTCCTCTTCGACTGGGCCGGCACGACGGTCGACTTCGGCTCGCGCGGTCCGACCGCGGTGTTCCTCGAGATCTTCCGCCGCCGCGGCGTCGAGATCACCCCCGCCGAAGCCCGCGGCCCGATGGGCCGCGCCAAGCGGGACCACATCGCACAGGTCCTGGCGGTCACCCGCGTCGCGGACGCGTGGCGGACGCACCATCGCCGGGAACCGGGCTCCTCGGACGTCGATTCGATGTACGAGGAGTTTCTCCCTCTGCAGAAGTCGGTCCTCGGCCAGCACTCCGGCGTGATCCCCGGCGTGGTCGAGACGGTCGCTGCCCTCCGCCGCCGGGGGATCAAAATCGGCTCGACGACCGGCTACACCCGCGAACTGATGGACGTAGTCGAGCCGCTGGCGAAAGAGCAGGGGTACGCCCCCGACATCGTCCTCACGACGAACGACGTCCCGGCCGGCCGCCCCGCCCCCTGGATGAACGTCCGCGCGGCACAGCAGCTCGGCGTCTACCCGTTCGACCGGGTCGTCGCCGTCGACGACACGCCGGTCGGCCTCGAAGCAGCCCGCAACGCCGGGATGTGGGCGGTCGGCGTCTCACGGACCGGCAACGCCCTCGGCCTCTCCGAACAGGAAGTCGCCGCGATTCCGCCGACCGAACTCCGCCAGCGCCTCGACGCGATCGACAAGGATTTTCGATCGGTCGGTGCGCACTTCGTCATCGAAGCTGTAGCCGACCTGCCGGGTGTTCTGGAGGAAATTGAATCGCGGCTGCGAGTGTGATTGGGGGCACCCAGCACAGTGTCCGTCGTTGCCTGATTGCCGGCCGACAGCGGTCTCGCAAAGGTCGTAGGGTGGACTCTGCCACCGGCCTCATGGAATGTCGTCTGATGTATACAGTGGTGGGCGGACCCCACCGTATGGAACTGAGCAAAATGGGGACGACTTAAGCTCTCTCGGGTCAGAGATGTCCATCGCAACCCTGATCTCACAACTCCGAGTCACGGACGGCTGCGAGGTCTATCCACCCGCTGGCCTGCCTGCAGATGCCTCACTCCTCCCCACCGATTTGGAGGAATTCTACCGGCAGGCGGGCGGAGCGGTCCTCTTTTCCGGGGCTGAGTACACGATTGAGATCGTGCCTCCCCAACAACTCATGCGAGCCAATCCTCTGATTGTCGGCGACGATCATCCGGAGGACATCAGCCACGAATGGTTTGTGGTTGCCCGGGCCGGAGGGCAATACATCACGATCGACCTGTCGCCCAGTCGATGCGGACGCTGTTACGACAGTTTCTGGGACAGTCATGGCGTCGCGGGGAGCTGCCGCGTCATCTCGCTCAGTTTTGAGTCGCTGCTGGCTCAACTGCTGCAGAACAGGGGAGGCTACTGGTTCTGGCTCCGCGACGACTTTGTTGACCTCGGCGATGCTTACGATTGAGGTCTTGCGCAGGCGTCATTCCGAGGCCATTGCGCAGCGACGCTTGTACGGTTCCCTGTACGGAAAGCCTCCGGCGGGCAGGGGCTGGCCCCTGCACCCCAACAACAGAGGCCTCTCACGCTACGAGACCGCAGCGCCGATCCGGGCCTGGTGCATCGCCCGTGCGGTCTTCACGAGGCTCGCCACATCGAGACCGATCTCGGCCAGCTGCTCGCTCCGCTCCGCCACGTCGATGAACCGGTCCGGCACACCGATCCGCTTCACACTCCGCGTGTCGAGTCCCGCCTCATTCGCCGCCTCCAGCACCGCCGAACCGAACCCGCCGTTCAGCGTGCTCTCCTCAACCGTGATCACGAAACCGCTGGTCTCAATGGCCCGGTTGATGACGTCGGTGTCGAGCGGACGGAGGAACCGGGCATTGATCACCCCGACATCGATCCCCTCGCTCTTCAGCTGCTCCGCCGCCTTCACGCAGTCGATGAACTGCACGCCGTAAGCGACGAACATCCCGTCCTCACCCCAGCGGTACACCTCGGACTTGCCGAGCTCCAGCTGAGCCGAAGGCCGGGCCACCGTGGCGACATTCGTTTTCGGATAGCGGATCGACACCGGGCCGGCATGCGTGAGGGCCAGATCGAGCATCGGGACCACGTCCTGCTCGTCGCCGGGAGCCATCAGGACGATGTTCGGGAAACTCCGCATGTACGTGTTGTCGTACACGCCGTGATGCGTCGGGCCGTCCGCACCGACGACCCCCGCCCGGTCGAGGCAGAACGTCACCGGCAAGTTCTGGAGCGACACTTCCTGGAAGATGTGGTCGTAGCTCCGCTGCAGGAAGGTGCTGTAGATATCGACGATCGGCCGCATCCCCGCCTTCGCCATGCCGCCGGCGAATGCCACCGCGTGACCTTCGCAGATCCCGACGTCGAAGAACCGGTCCGGGAAATCGCTGCGGATCTTCCCGAGCTTATTCCCCTCGCACATCGCCGCCGTCAGGACGCAGACCCGGCTGTCCCGCTCCATGGCGGCGTGGATCGCGTCGCTCACCGCGTCCGTGTAGGCGCGGGAGGAGGGCTTCTTGAGGTACTGGACACCTTCTTCGTCGTCGTCCGACCGGCAGAACGGGGCCGGCGTGTGGAACGCGACCGGGTCCTTCTCGGCGAACTTGAACCCGCGCCCCTTCTCGGTGAAGACGTGCAGGAGCACCGGCCCCTTCACGTCCTTGACCATCTCCATGTACTCACGGAGCGACTTGAGGTCGTGGCCGTCGACCGGGCCGATGTACCGGAACCCGAACTCTTCGAACAGCCGGCCGCCGTGGACAAAGTTCCGGACGGCATCCTTGATGCCGCTGAGCATGTCCTTGGTCGGCTCGCCGACGAAGGGGAGCTTGTTGAGCAGCCAGGAGATATCCCGCTTGAGGCCGTTGTAGAACGGCGCGACCCGGGCGTGGTCGAGGTACTTCGCCAGTCCGCCGACGCGGGGGCAGATCCCCATCTTGTTGTCGTTGAGGATGACCAGCAGGTCTTTGTTGAGTTCGGCGGCGTTGTTGAACGCTTCGAACACCACTCCCGAGGGAAGGGCGCCGTCGCCGATGACGGCGACCGACTTGCGGTTTTCGGCGGGGCGGGCGAGGTCGTCACCCGCCTTGAGTCCCAGGACCGTCGAGACCGAGGCGCCGGCGTGGCCGGTCATGAACAGGTCGTATTCGCTCTCACCCGGGTGGGGGTAGCCCATCAGGCCCGCCTTGCGGCGGATCGTATTGAACTCGTGGAAGCGGCCCGTGATGAGCTTGTGCGGGTAGATCTGGTGCCCAGTGTCCCAGATCAGGCGGTCCTTCGAGAAATCGAAGGTGAGGTGCAGGGCGAGGCAGAGTTCAACGACGCCGAGGTTACTGGCGAAGTGGGCCGGGCGGTCGGAAACGATCTCGCACAGCTTCTCCCGGATCTCTGCCGCCACGCGCTCCAGCTGGGCGTCGGAGAGACTCTTCAGTTCCTTGGGGGAACCGATCAGGGGGAGGAGTTCAAACTCCATCAGTGATCTCGCTCGATAATGTAGTGGGCCAGCTCGACGAGATGGCGGCTTCGTGCCCCCGTCCCCAGCTCCGACACGGCATCGCACGCGCGGTGAACGAGCCCCTCGGCTCGGCGGCGGCTTTCGGCCTCACCGAGCAGTGCGGGGTAGGTCATCTTCTGCGCGTCGGCGTCTTTGCGGACCGCTTTTCCCATTCTGGTGGGGTCGCCGGTCACGTCCAAGAGATCATCCGCAATCTGGAACGCCAGACCAACGGACTCGCCATAGATTTGCAGGCTGCGCAAAATTTTCGGCGTAGCTCCGGCAATTCGCCCCCCCATGGTCAGGGCAGAGCACAACAGCCGGCCAGTCTTACGCTTATGGATGGATTCCAGCTGTTCGAGGGTGGCGGTCCGAACGGAGTGCCGGCCCGGTTCGCCGTCATATCTTCCCTCCCCTTCCAGGTCGGCCTGCTGGCCGCCGACCATTCCGAGGGGGCCGGCGGCGCTCGCCAGGTCGATGACGCAGGCGGCGGCGAGGGTGGGGGGCTGGATGTCACGGGCGAGGATTTCGAAGGCCATCGTGAGGAGGCCGTCGCCGGCGAGGATGGCGGTCGCTTCGCCGTACTGCTTGTGATTCGTGGGGCGTCCGCGTCGGAAGTCGTCGTTGTCCATCGCCGGAAGGTCGTCGTGGATCAGCGAATAGGTGTGCACCATCTCGATGGCGCAGGCGGCGGGGAGGGCATCTTCGGGTTCGCCGCCGCAGGCTTCGCAGGCGAGGAGGACGAGGGCGGGCCGCATTCTCTTCCCGCCGGCGAGGAGGCTGTAGGCCATCGCTTCGGTGAGTCGGGCGGGGGATTCCGCGGGAAGGCGGGCGTAGTCAGCCAGTCGCGTCTCGACGAGAGCGCGGAGGTCGGAGAGACGTTGTTCGAGAGAGGGAAAGGACATCGAGGGGGTCGAGGGCGATTGAGGGAGGCATCAACCGCGCTGCGAAGACGGGACGATCCTTCAGAGGCATAAATTAGGGTGTGGTGGGTGGTTGGGGAACAGACTGGAGATGAATTCCCGCTTCGGCGCCCCGGCTTTCAGCTCGTTAGGAAACCCGTCCTGGCCGGCTGGACACCCATTGCGCAACCCATCACCCCACGGCCACCCGGGTCCAGGGGCGGAGCTCCTGGCCGCCGGAGGCGCTTCCGTTGTGGAACCATGGAACACAACAGGCATCCGATCGCGGCCCGGCGTGGCGGACCCCTCTCTCAGGTACGCCAGCACCGCACTCCCCGCGGGAACAGGCGAGGGTGCCCTCAACGCCGGTTTCCCAATGCGGCCGCTGATGGTTTGCCACGATTCGATAAGGGAAGCGCCTCCCGCGGGGCCAGCAGCCTGCTGGACCGGGGTTGGCTTGTCAGAGGTAGTGGTTCGCTTCAGGATGCAGGCATGGAGTCCGCCCCCCCACCTCCTCGCACCCGCCCCGAAATCGAGCGTCTTCAGCTCAACAAGCTCCGCATGCTGCTCCGGGCAGTCTGGGACCGGAACCCGTTCTGGACCGGGCGACTGAAAGCCGCCGGCGTCGGACCGGACATCGCCAGTCTCGACGACTTCCGCCGACTCCCCCTGACCACCAAACAGGAACTCGTCGAAGACCAGAACGCCGCCCCTCCCTACGGAACGAACCTGACGTTCCCGCTCCGCGACTACGTCCGCCTGCACCAGACCTCGGGGACCACCGGCCGCCCGATGCGGTGGCTCGACACTGCCGACAGCTGGGACTGGTTCATGCGTTGCTGGAGCCAGATCTACACCGCCGTAGGACTGGGCCGGGACGAGGTGATCGCATTCCCGTTCTCGTTCGGCCCCTTCATCGGCTTCTGGGCCGCCTTCGACGGAGCAGTCCGACTCGGCTACCGGTCGCTGCCGCTGGGGGGACTCGCGACTGAGACCCGCCTCGACGTGATCCTCGAGAACAGGGCCACCGTCGTCTGCTGCACGCCGACCTACGCGATGCGGCTGACGGACACGGCGGAACAGCGGGGAATCGACCTTCGGAAAGGCTCCGTCCGGAAGTTCATTTTCGCCGGCGAACCGGGGGGCTGCCTTCCCCCGATCCGGGAGCGGATCGACGCCGCCTGGGGAGCCCGGGTTTTCGATCACTGGGGAATGACCGACATCGGCTCACTCGGGATCGAAGCCGAAGTGGAGCCGGCGGTGCTTCGGATCCTCGAATCGGAGTGCCTGGCGGAGATCATCGATCCGGAGACGGGAGAACCGGTCGCGGCCGGCGAACTCGGCGAACTGATCATCACGAACCTCGGCCGCCACGGTCAGCCGGTGCTCCGCTACCGGACCGGCGACCTCGTCCGCGCGGCGACGACCCCCGCGCCGGACGGCTCCGAGATCCTGCGGCTCCCGGGCGGGATCCTGGGACGAACGGACGATATGGTCGTCATCCGCGGCAACAACGTCTTCCCGTCGAGCATCGACGCGGTGATCCGGACCCTCCCCGAGGTGGTCGAGTACCGGGCCACGGTGAAGACCGTCCGGGCGATGCCGCACCTCGTGGTCGAAGTCGAGCCCCGTCCGGGGGACGATGCCGCCTTGCTGCCGAAGCGGGTGGAACGCCTCTTCAAGGAGCGGCTGGGCTTTCAGACCGAAGTCCTGCTCGCCGCCGTCGGCGCGCTCCCGCGGTTTGAGATGAAGGGGCGGCGGTTCCACCGCGAGTAGATCGAATCCGGATTCCTGGCTCGATCGCGATGGCTCGAAGCCCGCCTTGGCCGGCACGGCTCCGCCTGCTCAATCCCATCGTGCCCCGGCCACCCGGGTCCAGCACGTTGCTGGTTATCCGTCCGCACTCGGCGGCGGTTGGGGGATCGTCTACGATGATGATGCAGTCAGACGGACCGGGGTCTGGCTCGTTGCCCTGGCCCCGGCCCTGTGAAGAGGATGGAACCATGCGAGTCCTGTTGGCCAGTCCCCGCGGTTTTTGCGCCGGGGTCAACATGGCGATCGAGTGTCTGGACGAGTGCATCCGGATCTTCGGCCCCAAGATCTTCGTGTACCACGAGATCGTCCATAACAAGTACGTCGTCGATAAGTTCACGCAGCAGGGGGTGACCTTCGTCGACGAGGTCCACGAAGTCCCCGAGGGGGCGGTGCTCCTCTACTCGGCCCACGGCGTCTCGCCGGTCGTCCGCGAAGCGGCCCGGGCCCGCAAGCTCCGGACGATTGACGCCACCTGCCCGCTCGTCACGAAGGTCCACATCGAGGCGATCAAGTACGCCCAGGAGGGGTACCACATTCTCCTGATCGGCCACGAAGGACACGACGAAGTCATCGGGACGATGGGGGAAGCCCCCGCGAGCATCACCCTCGTCGAGAGCCCCGAAGATGTCGACCAGCTGAGTTTCCCGGCCGACAGCAAGCTGGCTTACCTGACCCAGACCACGCTCAGCGTCGAAGAGGCGAGCGCGGTGATCCGCCGGCTCGAGGAGCGGTTCCCGCAGGTCGAGCATCCCCCCAAGGAAGACATCTGCTACGCCACGACCAACCGCCAGTTCGCCGTCCGGTCGCTGATCCCCGAGGCGGACGTGCTGCTCGTCCTCGGCAGTCAGAACAGTTCGAACAGCCGCCGGCTGATGGAGATCGGCCAGGCCCTCGGGAAGGGTGCGTACCTGCTCGACGGAGCCGGAGAGATCCAGCCCGCCTGGTTCGAGGGGGCGGAGACGGTCCTCGTCACCGCCGGGGCGAGCGCTCCGCAGGTGGTGGTCGATGAGTGCCTCGAATACCTCCGGACGCACCACGGGGCGACGATCGAAGAGGTCACGACCCGCGACGAACACGTCCACTTCCCGCTGCCGCGCGAACTGCGGCAGCTGGCCAAGCTCGAAGCAGCGGGCGCCCAAGGAACCTGAACGATGTTGCGATCTCGTCGGGCCACGAGACGGATTTGCCGGGGATTCTGCGGACTGACGGCGGCGCTGCTGCTTTGCAGTGCTGCTGTGAGTGTTCGTGGCGAGGATGGAGCCGAGAAGGTCGACAAGGCCGCAAAGCCGGACGAACGGCTTGCCGAAAAGCGGCTGGAGGTGATGCGCGACTACGCCCGCGGTCTGAAGTTCAAGGCGTCGGTCAAGGACTGGCCCCAGCAGGTCGAACCGACCCCGATCTTCCGGTACGACGACCAGACCCGCGGCTACGTCGACGGAACGGTCTGGCGGCTGGGGGCCAAAGGGCGGCCGCTGGCGATCGTCACGGACGAGCTGCACCCCAACTACCTTGGCGGGGGACCGCGGGTCATCTACGACCTGTTGTCACTGACGCCGCAGCCGTTCGAAGTCGATGGGAAAGGGATCGCCTGGAGACCGCGGGGTTCCGCCGTCGAGATGCGGAGCCTGCCGAACGGTCCCGTCCCCGCCGGCACGGCCGCGGGACGGCTGTCGCAGATCAAGTCCCTGGCGCAGCGGTTCTCGGCGACGCAGGATCTGGACGAGACCGACCGTGTCCTGGTCCACCTTCGCCGCCTCCCCCGCGAGATCGACCGCTACGCTCCGGTTCCGGAGAGCGGCGAAGAACCGGCGGCCGCTGCGGACGGGGGGATCTTCCTGTTCGTCAATGGGCGGAACCCGTCGATCGTGCTGCTGATCGAGACCGACGGAACGGCGTGGCAGTACGGCGCAGGCCGGCTGTCGCTCCCCTCCACGCTGACGCTCCGGCTCGACGATACGGAGGTGTGGAAGGTTGTCTCCCGCGAGTACCCCGCGAACGGGGGCTACACGGCGACCAATGTGACTGCGGAGTTTCCGTAGCGGCGGGACGGGCTCCGGCTTGGAAGCTGTTTCAAAACCGCGTGCAGGACTGGCGCGGCCAAGTCGACCGGGTGCGTCGTTACGGAGATTCCACCCCGGTCCAGCGGGCCGCTGGCGGGTCCAGCACGCTGCTGGCCGCCGGAGGCCATGAGCGCTCGAGAACCATGGAACACGTTGCGTGTCCCA
>VFQQ010000224.1_pt1 | contig 138438 bp, 126 predicted proteins | sample 3512341 | NCBI WGS metagenome assembly VFQQ01 (sample SAMN10412373, study PRJNA504923) | tailings metagenome | isolation source: Relicate 2 Philex TSF1 revegetated site | place: Philippines: Tuba, Benguet | collected 2017-08-29 | reverse complement strand
GCGGCCGCTCATCGTGGGCATTCAGAAGCAGCAGAAGTCGGGGCCTGGCAAGGCCTCGCCCCAGCAAGGCAGAGGATCGAAGGACGCGGCCCGGAAAGGCCCCGCGCCGGTGGGAAGCATCAGTGCCCAAAAGATAAACCGGCCCGCTCGTTGGGAGCGGGCCGGCTCTACGTTGAACCGTAGCGGGCTGCGCGACGCAGACCGTCGACCGCGTCTTAGCGACGCAGCCCCTTGAAACAGTCAGACACTGGATCACCTCCTTCCGTAGAAGCCTTCCCGGCCGTAGCGGTGGTGCCGCCGCCGGGCTCCTACTCCGCGGGCCGTCGCCCGCGGCTCATCGCCCGCTGCGCCTTCCGGATCGGCGGAGCGGTCGTCGCGGCCTGTCGCGGGATCCGGAGGTGTTTGCCCCCGGGGCCCCCCGCGCGCCCGCCGCGATACGCACAGTATCGGAAATCTGATACGCCCTGGCAAGACAAAAGGTTCCGCAGGCGACAGCCTGTCCACGCGCGATTGGGCCGGTCGGAAGTCGTCCGCCCCCCGCCCGGGGCAGCGTGTGCGGGCGAGGTTCGTATCCCCGGCAGGTCCGATCACTGGTCGTCGAACGCGCGGAACGCGCCCTTGGCGTCCTGCTCGTCCACGTACTTCTGGAACTCGCCCATCTTGTACGAGATGAAGCAGAACGCGTGGTGCAGCGTGAGCCACTCGATGTCGGTGGGGTCTTCCTTGAGGTCTTTGCGCAGGCGGTTGAGTTCGGCGAGCAGCGTTTCGGCCTTCATGGGCGGGCTCCTGTCCGGGCGCGGAGGGCTTCGGCCCCGCGGGCCGCGGCGAACAGCGCCGCGAGCACGCCGACGATCGACGGGCCGGTGGGCCAGTTGAGTTCGAAACTGACGACGAGCCCCGCGAGGACGCCGACGACCGAGGCGCCCGCCGCGAGCGTGAGAACGGGCGTCCAGCGGGTGCCCAGGCGGAGCGCGATGGCCCCGGGCAGCACGAGCATGGCGGTGGCGAGGACGACGCCGGCGAGTTTCATGGCCGTCACCGTCGCGAGGGCGAGCAGGGTCATCAGCAGCAGTTGCATGGCGCCCGCGCGGACGCCCATGGCGCGGGCGACGACGGGGTCGAACGCCCAGAAGACGAGCCGCCGGCGGGTCCACCAGAGCGTGGCGAGGACGACGAGCGCGACGCCCCAGGCCACGAGCGCGTCGGCCCAGCCGACGTCGGTGATGCTGCCGAAGAGGAACGTCTCCCACGAGACGGAACTGGGCGCCAGGTGCAGCAGGATCGCGCCCAGGGCCATCGAGCCGACGAGCACGATGCCGATGGCGGTGTCGGCCTCGGTGCTGCGCCCGCTGAGCAGGCCGATGAGCAGCGCGGCCCCGAGGCAGAACGCGAAGATGATCGCGAACTGCGTGAGCGTGCCGACGCCGTCGAGCGGGCCGGCGCCGGCGAGGGCGCCCGCGAGCCCGAGGAGCGCGACGACGCCGACGCCTCCGAACGCCGCGTGGCTCACGCCCTGCCCGATGAACGCGAGGCGCTTGAGCACGACAAGCACCGACAGCAGCGCGCACAGGGCGGCGATGGCGAGCCCGGTGATGACGCCCGGCCAGAAGAGCCCGCGCAGGTCCTCGGCGGTGAGGTAGTGGATGGTGTTCACGCGGCGCCCCCGTGCCTGGGCGGGGTGTGGTGGGGGGTGTGGTGCGTGTGCGAGGGATCGGTGCAGGCGTGGGCCGGGTGGGCGTGGACGTGCACGTCGCCGAAGATGCCCGCGACGTCGTGGCGGAAGACCTCGGCGAGGACCTCGGGCGTGAGCCCGCCGGGCGCGACGTGCGAGTGCAGCGTGCGGCTCAGGCACGCGACGCGATCGCACCCCGCGGCGACCGCGCGGATGTCGTGGCTGACGACGATGACCGTGACGCCGACCTCGTCGCGGATGCGTGAGAGGAGCGCGGCGAACTGCTGCTGCCCGGCGACGTCGATCCCGACGGTGGGCTCGTCGAGCAGGAGCAGACGCGGCCCGCCGGCCAGGGCCCGCGCGATCATCACCCGCTGGAACTGCCCGCCCGAGAGGCGCCCGATGGACTGCTCGGCCAGGTCGTCGGCGCCGACAACCCGCAGGGCGCGATCGACCCCCGCGCGGGCTTCGGGCGAGAGCGTGCGCCACGCGGGGACGCTCAGCGCCGGGCCCATCTCGACCACCTGGCGCACCGACAGCGGAAATGCCATCTCGCAGGTCGCGCGCTGCGGGACGTAGCCGACGAGCCCCTCGCGGGCGGCCTTCGCGGGCGCGCGCCCGAAGACGAGCACCTCGCCGGTGTGCCCGCTGAGCAGGCCCAGGGTGAGTTTGAGGAGCGTGGACTTTCCCCCGCCGTTGGGCCCGAGCACGCCGAGGCGTTCGCCCTCTTCGACGCGGAGGGAGACGCGCTCGAGCACCTGGCGCGGGGCGTGCTGACCCGGGGCGGGCGGGTAGGCGAAGGAGACGTCGCGGTATTCGACGGCGGGCGTCGGCATGTGGGGGTAGAGGTTATCGCTCGCCGAGGTTCGCCGTCAGCGTGTCGAGGTTCGCGCCCATCATGGCGAACCAGTCGCCGTCGCCCAGGGGGTCGAGGCGTGCGACGCGGACGCCCGCGGCCCGGGCGATGCGGTCGGCGGTGGCGCGGCTGTACTGGGGCTCGGCGAAGATCGCGCGGACGCGCTCGCGCCGGATGGCCTCGACGACCTCGGCGAGTTTGCCGGGCGTGGGCTCGGCGTTCTCGAACCCGCGGATGACGGCGGCGACGCGCAGCCCGTAGCGCTCGGCAGGGCGCGGGAAGGCGTTGTGGTGCGTCACGATCGCGCGCCCCTGAAAGGGCGCGAGCCGGATGCGCCACGAATCGTCGACGGCCTGGATGCGCGCGAGCAGCGAGCGCTCGCGCTGGGCGAGGTCGTCGCGGAGCGCGGGCGTGAGCACGCCGCGCCGGTCGAGGGAAGCGCGGATGCGGGACGCGACTTCGGGGACGAGTTTCGCGACCAGCGCGGGGTCGAGCCAGAGGTGCGGGTCGGTCGCGCCCTGCACGCACTCGCCGTCGGGCCCGTGGTGGTGCAGGCTGTGGTCGTCGGCCATGATGCCCACGGCGTCGGCGAAGGAGATGTCCTCGCGCGTGGGCCGCGGGTCGCGCCGCACGGCCTGCTCGACGCGGGGCTCGAGCCCCAGCCCGACAAAGACGACGAGATCGGCGCGGGCGACCTCGGCGAGATCGCGGGGCGTGAACTCGTAGCCGTGCTCGCTGCGCCCGGGGGGCATGAGGACGCGGACGGTGCTGGCATCGGGGAGCAGCGGCTCGACGATGCCGCGGAGCGGCGGGATGGTGACAACCACGCGGAGCGCGGGGGCGGCGGCGGGGGGCGTGAGCGCGCGCGAGTCGGGCTGGGCGGCGGGCTGTGTGGTGGCGGGCTGTGAGGTTGGTTGCGGGGCGCGGCGCGGGGAAGGCTGGGCGAAGGCCGCGATGGGGAGGAGGAGCGAGAGGAACGCGGCGGCGAGTGCGTGCCGGAACGGCGTGGGGGCGTGGGGTGCGTGGGGCATGGTGGAACCCTGCGGGCGGTGATGGTGCGGACGGTGGTGGCGGGCAGTCCTGCGGAGCAGGCCCCGGCGGGGCGGAGACGAGACGAGAACCGATTCTCAGTAAGACCATAGGCGCCCCGCGGGGGTCGGGTTCGGCGGAAATGCCCGAAAGGCCGCCACGCCGCGCTGTGGTGTGGGGGGAAGCGGTGCCGCGGGCCGCCGCCGCGGGCGTTGGCGTTGGCCCTCTGCGACTTCGCCAGTTGGCCCTATCCCCCGGCCCTTGGCTTTGCGGGGGTGGCGGCGTACGATCCCTCCACACCGGGGCGGTAGCTCAGTTGGTAGAGCGCATCGTTCGCAATGATGAGGTCGGGAGTTCGACTCTCCTCCGCTCCACTTGACGAAACCCCCTGCATTTGCAGGGGGTTTTTGCATTTTTGAACTGTCACGGGGGGAGTGACGCCGTGTTGAACCGCGCGTGCGTGGTCGGCTCGGCGGGGGAGTGGCGGCGTGCCGCGTTGGTTGGGCTTGTCTGGTTATGGGGTGTGGGAGCGCGGGGTGACTGGAGTGGGGGAGTGGTGAGGGGCTGGCGGGAAGGTGGGCGGAAGTGCTGGCACCTTGCGGATTCGTGGGTTAGACTCGTAGTAGTGGGCGCGTCGGTCGGCCGCAGACGCCGCGGCTGGTGTCGGGCCGATACTGGCTGTGCGGCTGTGCCGGAAGGGCGGCCGGCGCGGGCTGGGTGTCGGGTGGTTGTCAGGGCGTGAGAGTGATCGGCCCCATGGGGGCGTGAAGCGGGAGGATTTCCGATGCCGTCGACGCAGGAATACGTGCAGACCGACCGCGAGCGGCGGTTCTTGGAGCGTGTGGTGGATGCGCAGTACAAGCGCGAGATCATCAACGGGCTGGGGCCGTTCTTCGATGAGCGGGCGCCCGAGGACATGCGGGACTTCTACTGCGAGAGCGAGCTGGTGCAGTTGCGGACGCTGAAGGGGACGGCGCGGGACGTCGAGAAGCGGATGCCGGTGAAGGTGACGCGGCACTACTACGACCTGGCGCGGAAGAGCAAGCCGATGCAGCGGCTGGTGAAGGCGAGCCCGGACGAGACGATCGACCTGGCGGGGTCGGAGGACCCCGGGCACCAGATGGACTACAGCCCGGTGGAGGGGTTGCTGCACAAGTACGAGATGGGGCTGATGTACGTGGTGTCGACGTGCTCGGCGCACTGCCGGTTCTGCTATCGCGAGGAGTTGATCGCGCGGAAGGAGATCCAGCGGAAGGACGGGACGGTCGCGAAGAAGGGGCTGGCGGAGATCCCCGACGTGACGGAGTACATCCGCGACTTCAACGCGAAGGTGGCGGCGAACGGCGGTCGGCACCCCGACTCGGGGCGCGAGAAACTCCGCGAGATCCTGCTGTCGGGCGGGGACCCGATGGTGCTGAACAACTCGAAGATCGCGGCGTGGATGGCGGCGCTGGCCGAGAGCGGGATCGAGTCGATCCGCATCGGCACGAAGGAGATGGCGTTCTACCCCAAGCGGTTCGACGAGACGTTCCTGGCGATGCTCGACGCGTTCCACGAGACGTACCCGGAGGTCGGGCTGCACATCATGGTGCACTTCGAGCACCCGGACGAGTTCCTGGTGAAGAACGACGACGGGTCGTACGCGACGGACGAGATGGGGTTCTACCGCTGGGTGCCGGACACGCTGGCGGCGATGCGCGGCGTGCTGTCGCGGTCGTGGGTGACGGTGGAGAACCAGACGCCGATCATCCGCGACATCAACGACGATCCGGACGCGCTGCGGATCATGCAGCGGGAGATCAAGCGGATCGGCGCGGACAACCACTACTTCTTCTGCGGTCGCGACATCGTGGCGTACAAGGCGTTCAACGTGCCGATCGAGCGTGCGTGGCAGATCCTCAACGAGTCGCAGAAGGGGCTGTCGGGGGTCGAGGCGCACGCGCGACTGTCGATCACGCACTACAAGGGCAAGACCGAGGTGGTGGCGGTCACGAACGAGGCGATCCCCGGGCTGGCGGGGTCCGAGCACGGCGTGGTGATCCTGAAGCTGCTGCGGAGCGTGGGGAGCGCGCCCGACCGGTGCAAGGTGTGCATCGTGGGGCGCAACCCCAAGGCGCTGTGGTTCAACGACTACGAGGATCGCGTGCTGTTCGACGAGGCCGGGCTGTACGACTATTCGCGGGTGAAGGACGCGCGGACGCTGGTGGCGCACTGACCCGGACAGGACGGCACGGGACGATGATCGACAAGCGCGTCAAGGATCCCCGGGCGGGCGTGGCGGACGTGCCCGACGGGGCGACGGTGATGATCGGCGGGTTCGGCGAGGCCGGGAGCCCGATCGAGTTGATCCATGCGCTTATCGACCAGGGGGCGCGCGGGCTCACGGTCATCAGCAACAACACCGGGAGCGGCGAGGTCGGGCTGGCGGCGCTCCTGAAAGCGGGGCGCGTGGCGAAGGTCGTCTGCTCGTTCCCGCGGACGGCGAACTCGACGGTGTTCCCCGAGTTGTACCGGGCGGGCAAGGTCGAGTTGGAACTCGTGCCGCAGGGCACGCTCGCGGAGCGCATCCGCGCGGGCGGGGCGGGCGTGCCGGCGTTCTTTACTCCCGCGGCGGTGGGCACGCCGCTGGCCGAGGGGAAGGAGACGCGTGAGTTCGACGGGCAGACGTATCTGCTGGAGCGCTGGCTCCGCGCGGACTACGCGCTGATCAAGGGACGCTGCGCGGACCCGCTGGGGAATGTGGTCTACAACAAGACGGCGCGGAACTTCGGGCCCATCATGGCGATGGCGGCGAAGGTGACGGTGGTGCAGGTGGGGCGCGTGGTGGAGGCGGGGGAGATCGATCCGGAGGTCGTGGTGACGCCGGGGATCTTCGTCGATCGCGTGGTCGAGGTGCGTGAACCCCGGCACGAGTCGGAACTGGTGGCGGCGGGGGCGACGTATCCATGACGAGCACCGGCAAGGGGAAGGCCGCGGCGGGCGCGGAGGTCGGCTGGTCGCGCGACGACATGGCGCGCCGCCTGGCGCTGGACATCGCCGACGGCTCGTACGTGAACCTGGGCATCGGGATTCCAGAACTGGTCGCCCGCTACGTGCCCGAGGGGCGCACGCTGATCTATCACACCGAGAACGGGCTGCTGGGCATGGGCCCCTCGCCCGCGCCGGGGCAGGGCGACCCGGAGTTGATCAACGCGGGCAAGCGCCAGGTGACGGCGATCCCCGGGGCGGCGTACTTCCACCACGCGGACAGTTTCGCGATGATCCGCGGCGGGCACCTGGACCTGAGCGTGCTGGGCGCGATGCAGGTGGCGTGCAACGGCGACCTGGCGAACTGGTCGACGGGCGAGGCCGACGCGATCCCCGCGGTGGGCGGGGCGATGGACCTGGTGGCCGGGGTGAAGCTGGTGTACGTGATCACGCAGCACTGCACGAAGGAGGGGGAGCCCAAACTCGTGGAGCGCTGCACGTACCCGCTGACGGGGGTGGGCGTGGTGGACCGGGTGTACACGGAGCTGGCGGTGATCGACGTGACGCCCCGGGGGTTCGAGGTGGTGGAGTTGGCGCCGGGGGTCGAGTTCGAGTACGTGCGGGCGCGGACGGGCGCCCCGCTGCTGCGGCGGGCGGGAACGCAGCCTGGAACACGGACATGAGCACGCAGGTCGGGGTATCGCGGAGCGCGGCGTTGTACGAGCGGGCGCAGCGGGTGCTGCCCGGGGGCGTGAGCCGCAACGCGGCGCTGCACGATCCGCACCCGCTGTACGTGGCGAACGCGGCGGGGTGCCGCCTGACGGACGTGGAGGGCGTGACGCGGATCGACTGCGCGAACAACATGGCGTCGCTCGTGCACGGGCACGCCGACCCGGACATGATCCGCGTGGTGACGGAGCAGTTGCGCCGGGGGACGGCGTTCAGCGTGGCGACGGAGGTGGAGATCCGGTGCGCCGAGCACCTGCGCTCGCGGAACCCGGGGTTCGAGAAGTTGCGCTTCGTGAACTCGGGGACCGAGGCGACGATGGTGGGGGTGAAGGTCGCGCGGGCGTTCACGGGGCGGCCCATGATCGCGAAGGCCGAGGGCGCGTACCACGGGGGGTACGACTACCTGGAGGTGAGCCAGCAGCCCGGGCCGGCGAACTGGGGCGAGGCGGACGAGCCGCGCCGCGTGCCGCTGGTTCGCGGGGTGCCCGCGTCGGTGCTGGACGAGGTGCTGGTCGTGCCGTTCAACGACGTGGCGCGGACGATCGCGCTGCTGGACAAGCACGCGGATCGCCTGGCGTGCGTCGTGATGGACCTCATGCCGCACCGGATCGGGCTGAACCCGGCGGAGCCCGCGTACGTGGCGGCGCTGCGCGAGTGGACGACGCGCCGGGGCGTGCTGCTGTTCATCGACGAGGTGATCACGTTCCGCTCGGAGTACGGCGGGCTGCAGGAGAAGTACGGCGTCACGCCCGACCTGACGGCGCTGGGCAAGATGATCGGCGGCGGGTTCCCCATCGGCGCCATCGCGGGGCGGGCCGATGTCATGGACGTGCTGAACCCGCGCTCGCCGCGCTACACCTTCCCGCACTCGGGCACGTTCTCGGCGAACCCGGTGAGCGTGAGCGCGGGTCTGGCGGCGATGGAGAAGTTCACGAAAGCCGAGGTCGAGCGGCTGAATGCGCTCGCCCGGCGTGCGATGGCGGGCGTGGAGGCGGAGATCCGGCGCACGGGCCTGGCCGCGAGCTTGACCGGCGCGGGGTCGATGTTCCGCGTGCACCTGAAGGCGAGCCCGCCGCGGAACTACCGCGAGGCGTACACGAACCGCGAGGAGAACGCGCGGCTGAAGATGCTGCTGGACCACATGTTCGACGAGGGGTTCATCCTCATCAACTCGGGATCGGTCGCGCTCTCGACGCCGATGACCGAGACGGAGGTTGACGCGCTCGTCGCGGCGCTGGGGCGCGGGTTCGAGCGCCTGGCGAAGACGCGCTGACGCCCGCGCGGGCGGCACGCGTGATCACTCGCGCGTGAAGATCGTCGCGAGCCCCTGGCCCACGCCCACGCAGAGCGTGGCGAGCCCGCGCCGGGCGTTCCGCCGGCGCATCTCGTGGATCAGCGTGGTGACGATGCGGGCGCCGCTGCACCCGAGGGGGTGGCCCATCGCGATGGCCCCGCCGTTCACGTTGACGCGCGACTCGTCGAGGTCGAGTTGACGCACGCACGCGACGGACTGGGCGGCGAAGGCCTCGTTGATCTCGACGAGGTCGATGTCGCGGAGCGCGAGCCCGGCGCGATCGAGCGCCTTGCGGGCGGCGGGGACAGGGCCGATGCCCATCTGGGCCGGGTCGACGCCCGCCGACGCGCTGGGACCGACGAAGGCGAGGGGCGAGAGCCCGAGGGCCGCGGCCTTGCCGGCTTCGACGAGCAGGAGCGCGGCGGCGCCGTCGTTCACGCCCGAGGCGTTCCCCGCGGTGACGGTCGCGTCGGGGGCCTTGGAGAAGGCCGGTCGGAGTTTGGCGAGTTGCTCGAGCGTGGTGTCCGGGCGGGGGTGCTCGTCGACGGAGACGACCAGCGGGTCGCCCTTCGGGCGCGTGATCTCGACGGGCGTGAGTTCGTCGGCGAAGCGACCGGCGGCGTGGGCATCGCCCCACTTGCGCTGGCTTGAGAGCGCGAAGCGGTCCTGGTCTTCGCGGGAGATCGCGTGCGCCCGCGCGACGTTCTCGGCGGTCTCGCCCATCGAGAAGGGGTGGTGCAGGGCCGCGAGTTTCGGGTTGATGAAGCGCCAGCCGATGGTCGTGTCGGCGAGTTCCTGGGCGCGGTCGAAGGCGGCGGCGGGCTTGCTGAGCACGAGCGGGGCGCGGCTCATGGACTCGACGCCCCCGGCGATGATGACGTCGGCGTGCCCGGATTCGATGTTTCGGGCCGCGATGTTGATGGCCTCGAGCCCGGAGGCGCACAGGCGGTTGACCGTCGCGCCGGGAACGCTGACGGGAAGCCCCGCGAGCAGGGCCGCCATGCGGGCGACGTTGCGGTTGTCCTCGCCGGCCTGGTTCGCGGCGCCGAGGTAGACGTCGTCGATGAGCGCGGGGTCGATGGCGGTGCGGGCGACGACCGCGCGGATGACGTGGGCGGCGAGGTCGTCGGGGCGGACCGACGCGAGCGCGCCGGCGTAGCGCCCGATGGGGGTGCGAAGAGCGCAGACAACGGCGACGCGGCGTGGCATCGGGGATTCTACGCGGGCGCGTACCGAACCCCCGCGCGATCGGGCGCGAGGGGGGTCGGGGTGCGGGTGCTGTGCGTGGCGCCCGGGGCGTGCTAGCGGATGACGAGCATCTCGCGGTAGGAGGGGAAGGGCCAGAGGTCGCGCGGGAGGCGGGTTTCGAGGGCGTCGACGGCGGCGCGGAGTTTGGCCATCGCCGGGCGGACGTGGTCGCGGCAGTGGGCCGCGTGGGTGAGCGCGTCGTCGGACTCCGCGTGGTTCCCGGCGGCGTCTTCGAGCGCGGTGATGGCGGCGCGAAGGGCCGAGACCTGCTCGGCGTACTCCTCGAGGGCGGCGCGGGGTTCGGAGGCGTCGACGTCGGCGGCCTGGGTGGCGGCGACGACCTCGGCGAGTTCGGTCTGGTGGCGCAACGCCGCGGGGAGCACCTGCGTGCGGGCCATGGAGGCGGCGGTCTCGGCCTCGATGAGGACCTGCTTGGTGTACTTCTCGAGGAAGATGTGGGCGCGGCTGTCGACCTCGACCTTGCTCAGCACCTTGTACCTGCGGAAGACGTCGGCGTTCTTCTTGCGCCGGAGGGTTTCGAGGGCCTCGACGGATTCGGGGATGTTGGGCAGCCCGCGGCGCTTGGCCTCGGCGTGCCACTCGCTGGTGTAGCCGTCACCGTCGAAGAGCACGCGCTTGTGCTGCTTCACCAGGTCCTGGAGGACGTCGCGGACGACGCTCTGGAGTTTCTTCTCGTCGTAGGACTTGCCCAGGGCCTTCTCGAGTCGGGTGGCGATGTGGTCGAGGCTGTCGCAGACGATGGTGTTGAGGACGGTGGCGGGCCAGGCGACGGCCCCGGACGAGCCGACGGCCCGGAACTCGAACTTGTTGCCGGTGAAGGCGAAGGGGCTGGTGCGGTTGCGGTCGCCGCTGTGGCGGGGGATCTGCGGGAGGGTCTTGGCGCCCAGGTCGAGTTTCCCGCCCTTCATGGTGCTGCGGGGCGAGCCCGATTCCAACTGGTGGATGATGTCGGTGAGCATGTCGCCCAGGAAGATGGACATGATGGCGGGGGGCGCCTCGTTGGCGCCCAGGCGGTGGTCGTTGGCGGCGCTGGCGACGCTGGCGCGGAGCAGGTCGGCGTAGAGATCGACCGCGCGGATGACGGCGACGAGGAACACGAGGAACTGCATGTTCGTGTGCGTTTCGTCGCGCGGGTCGAGCAGGTTCACGCCGGTGTTGGTCGACATGGACCAGTTGACGTGCTTGCCGCTGCCGTTGACGCCCGCGAAGGGCTTCTCGTGGAGGATGCAGTGCAGCCCGTAGCGCGGGGCGACGCGCCGCAGGGCCTCCATGACGAGGAGCTGGTGGTCGCTGGCGATGTTGGCTGTCTCGAAGAGGGGTGCGAGTTCGAACTGGCAGGGGGCGACCTCGTTGTGCCGCGTCTTGACGGGCACGCCGAGTTTGTAGAGTTCGCGCTCGACCTCGCTCATGAAGCCGATGACGCGCGTGGGGATAGAGCCGAAGTAGTGGTCTTCGAGCTGCTGGCCCTTGGGGGGCTTGGCGCCGAAGAGCGTGCGGTCGCAGGTCAGCAGGTCCTCGCGCCGGAAGTGGATGTCGCGGTCGACGAGGAAGTACTCCTGCTCGCAGCCCAGCGTGGCATTGACGCGGGTGACGCCGGCGTCGGCCTTGAAGATGCGGAGGATGCGCATGGCCTGGTCGGAGAGGGCCTGCACGGAGCGGAGGAGCGGGGTCTTCTTGTCGAGGGCTTCGCCCGTCCAACTGACGAAGGCGGTGGGGATGCAGAGGGTGACGGTGCCGGCGTTGCGGTTGAGGAAGACCGGGCTGGTGCAGTCCCAGGCGGTGTAGCCGCGGGCCTCGAAGGTGGCGCGCAGCCCGCCCGAGGGGAAACTGGAGGCGTCGGGTTCGCCCCGGACGAGGGCCGAGCCGGTGAACTCGCTGATGGCGCCGCCCTCGCTGTCGGGGACGATGAAGGCGTCGTGCTTCTCGGCGGTGAGGCCGGTGAGGGGCTGGAACCAGTGGGTGTAGTGGGTGGCGCCGCGCTCCATGGCCCACTCTTTCATCGCGGAGGCGACGACGTCGGCGATGGAGGGGTTCATGGCCTCGCCGTGCTCGATGGTGCGGACGATGGCCTTGAAGACGCCCCCGGGGAGGCGCTGCTGCATGACGCGGAGGGTGAAGACGTCCTCGGCGTAGGTCTCTTCGACGCGGCGCTGGGGCTGCTGGGGGGCGGAGTCGTGGCGGGTGTGGGCCATGGTCGGAGGTTTCCCGTTCAGCAGCGTGGTCATGGGTCGTCCCTTGGGCTTCCGGGGGCGCGCGGCATCCTCGCCGGGCTCTCGGGCCGCGCCATTCTTAGCCGTCGGATTGGCCCGGCAACCCCCCGCGCTGTCGCTTTTCACGCGATCTCGCCGGGGTGTGGCGTTCTCGGGGCAGGAACAGGGGGTCGGGGTGGGGCAGTCCCGTCGGATCAGCCCGTCAGCCCGCCGGCCAGGTCGCGGACGAAGGTCTCGGCGGCGTCGGACACGTCCCCCCCCTTGGCGGCGGCCTCGGACAATCGGCGGACCAGGGCCGAGCCGACGATGGCGGCGTCGGCGTGGCGGACGACCGCCCGGACGTGCGCGGGCGTCGAGATGCCGAAGCCCACGGCGATGGGCAGGTCGGTCATGGTGCGGAGTCGGGTGATCTTGGGGGCGAGGTCGGGCACGTCGTCGCGTTCGCCGGTGATGCCGGCGCGGGCGAGGAGGTAGACAAAGCCCGTGGAGGCCTTGGCGATCTTCTCGGCGCGGGCGGGGGAGGTGCTGGGGCTGATGAGCAGGGCGCACGAGAGCCCCGAGTCGGCGGCGGCGGCGCGGAGGTCGTCGGACTCTTCGAGCGGGAGGTCGGGGACGAGGAGCCCGTCGAAGCCGGACCCCTGCGCGCGGGCGGCGAAGGCGCGCGGGCCGCCCAGCCGGTGGACGATCGAGACGCTCACCATCGCGACCAGGCCCATCTTGAGCCAGGGGCGGAGTTGCGCGACCTCGGCGAAGATGTTGTCGGGGGTGGCCCCGAGTTGCAGGGCGGCGTGCATGGCGCCGGCGATGACCGAGCCGTCGGCGATGGGATCGGAGAAGGGGAAGCCGATCTCGGCGATGCTGGCCCCGCCGCGTTCGAGCGCGGGGAGCAGGATGGACGTGTCGCCCCGGCGCGGGTGCCCGGCGCAGAGGAAGGGCATGAGCGCGCGCCGGCGCTGGGCACGCAGGTCCTTGAAGATGTCGTCGATGCGCGCCATGGGGATTACCTCAGGATGACGTCGCGGACGTCCTCGAGCCCCGCGGTGAGCACGCGGGGCGCCTCGTCGGTGATGAGCACGTCGTGCTCGTAGTGCACGGCGAGCGAGCCGTCCTCGATGAACACGGGCCAGTCGGTCAGACGCCGGTTGCCCTCGAAGGGGTGCTGCACCGTCTTGCCGGAGGTCACGCCGATCATGGGCTCGACGGCGACGAGGTTGCCCGGGGCCCAGCGGTGCCCGGCCTCGGTCCAGCCGTCGGGGCGGAGCGGGCGATGGTTCAGCAGGTGCGGGGGCAGGTGCAGCCCGCGCCGGGATTTTTCGTCTTCCTTGCGACCGATCCCGTGCCCGCCCCAGTTCTCGACGCACTTGAACCCGAACTCGACCTCAACGATGTCCTGCACGGTGACGGCCCAGTCGATGTAGGGTCGCCCGGCGCGGAGGGTGTCGATCCCGCGCCGGAGGGAGTCCTTGCCCGACTGCATCAGGCGGCGCACGAGGTCCGAGGGCTCGCCGAAGACGTACGTCCAGCCGGCGTCGCCCACCCACCCGCGGAACCACACGCCGATGTCGATCTTGAGGACGTCCCCGGGCTTCAGCGGCTCGCGGTAGTAGCCCGCGGTGCCGTGCACGACGCAGTGGTTCACGCTCAGGCACGCGTGCGAGGGGAAGGGCGGGTGCCCGGCGACGGTGTACCCGCGGAAGCAGGAACGACAGGCGAGGTCGTCGAGCAGGCGCCCGATCCAGGTATCGATCTGCCCGAGGGTCATCCCGTGGGCGAGGTACTCCCCGAGTTGCTGGTGGACCTCGACGACCTTGCGCGCGGCGGCGGCGGCGGAGTCGATCTCGGCGGGCGTCAGGACGGGAACCTTGGGCATGCGAGGCCGATGGTAGGTCCGGCGGGGTGCATCCCCGGGCGGGCGGGCCGCGAAATGGTTCGCGTGCTCCGCCTGCCCGCGAAGGACGATGCCGACCGCCCCGTGCGGGTTCTGTGGCTGTGGACGATCCCCGGCGAGCCGGACTGGTGGAAGCGGCACCCGCTGGAGCCGCTGACGCCGCTGGTGATCGCGGCGGTGTTCACGCTGGTCGTGGTGCTGATGGCGCGGGCGCTGGGGCCGGTGGTGATCGCGCTGATCGTGTTCTCGCCCTTCGCGGCGGTGCAGGTGGTGCTGGCGTTCACGCTGCTGACGTGGGGCGTGCGTGCCGGGCGACGGCACGCCGAGCGCGGGCGGGCGGCGCTGCTGGCCGAGCACCGGTGCGCCGCGTGCCGCTACGACCTCGCGGGCATCCCGCCCGGGCTCGACGGGCTGACGGCGTGTCCGGAGTGCACCGCCCGCTGGGACCTGGCGCCCCGGTCGGGCACGGTCGTGGTCACGTTGCCGGCCTGACGACGCGCCCGGCGCACACGACCGCGTGCACGGGGTCGTCGCCCAGCGCGAAGGTGAACGCGCGCGGGTCGCGCTCGCGGAGCAGTACCAGGTCGGCGCGCAGGCCCGGCGCGATGCACCCGCGATCGGCGAGCCCGAGCACGCCGGCGGCGTTGGCGGTGCAGGCGCTGATGGCCTCCGCGGGAAGCACGCCGCAGAGGCGTACCGCGAGGGCCGCGGCGTTGGGCAGCGACGGGCACGGCGCGGACCCGGGGTTGAAGTTCGTCGCGAGGGCGATCGCGCCGCCGCGGTCGATGATCGCGCGGGCGTCGGCGGCCTTCGCGCTCCCCGCGCGACCCAGGTGCATCGCGCACACGGGGAGCACCACGCCCGTGACGGACGATCCCGCGAGCCGGGCGGCCCCGTCGGGCGTCGTGGCTTCGAGGTGATCGACGCTCGCCGCCCCGAGGTCGATGGCGAGGTCGACGCCGCCCAGGCTCGTGAACTGGTCGGCGTGCAGGCGGACGGGGTGCCCCAGGTCGCGGGCGGCGCTCAGCAGACGGCGCGCGTCGTCGAGCGACCACGCCCCGCGCTCGACGAAGACGTCGACGGCGATGCCCGGAAACTCCGCGTGCACCGCGGGGAGCGTCTCGTCGATCGTCGCGCGGACGAAGTCGGGGCGGTCGGGGTCGATCGCGTGCCCGAGGAGCGCGGTGGGCACGAGCGTGCCGGGCCAGCGTGCGGCGGCGTCGGCGGCGGCGCGGAGCATCTTGAGTTCGTGCTCGCGCGTCAGGCCGTAGCCGCTCTTGACCTCGACGGTGGTCGAGCCCAGGCGGAGCATGTGGTCGAGGCGTTCGAGGAGCAGGTCGCGCAGGGTGTTCTGCGAGGCGTCGCGCACGGCGCGGACGGTCGCGTGGATGCCCCCGCCCGCCGCGAGGATCTCCTGGTACGTGGCCCCCGCGAGCAGACGCTCCCACTCGGCGTAGCGGTCGCCCGCCCAGTTCGCGTGCGTGTGGCAGTCGACCAGCCCGGGCAGGAGCACGCGCCCGGCGGCGTCGATGACCTCCGTCCCGGGCGCGGGGGGCTGGCCCGTGGGACGCACGTCGGCGATGCGGCTGCCCTCGACGAGCACGTCGTGGGCGGGCAGGTCGCGCAGGGCGTCCATCGCCGGGCCGCGCTGCGTGGCGGGCGCGGGCGGCGTGACGACGCGCGCGTTGCGGATGAGCAGCGTCACGGGCGAACCCCCGAAGTGTGCTCGGCGAGCCCGCGGAGGAACTCGAGGAACACGCGGGCCGCGAGGCGTGCGGTCCGCCCGTCGTGGTCGAACGCGGGGTTGAGTTCCATGATGTCGAACGCGCGGACTGTTCCCGTGGCGGCGAGCGCGCGGACGGCGGGCAGGACCTCGCCCGGCGCGAGCCCCGCGGGGTTCAGGGCGCTCACGCCCGGCGCGTCGGCGGCGGGGAACACGTCCATGTCCACGCTCACGAAGCACGGGGCGTCCGGGGCGAGGGCGCTGGTCCATCCCGGCGTGGCGGGGTCGATGACGCGCCCGGCGTGGGCATGGAACCACGCGACGTGCTCGCGCGAGTTGGCGAACGGGTCGAGCCCGACGACGCGGAGGTCGGTGACGCCGTGGTCCTCGATGAGGCGTCGGAACGGCATGCCGCTGCCGGTCTGCGGGCGGACGTCGAGGTGCGCGTCGAAGTAGACGCCCCGGGAGACGGGTTCGGATCGGGCGGCGCCGGCGTCGATGGCGGCCCGGACGAGCGGGAGCGTGAGGTCGTGCCCGCCGCCCACGCCGACGACGAGCAGCCCGGCGTCGATGAGCGCCCGGGCGGCGTCGGCGACGCGCCGGTGGGTTTCGAGGAGGGCGGCGGCGTCGGTGCCCTCGGCGGGGACGATGTCGCCCGCGTCGAAGACGAGCGGCCACACCCAGCCGGCGGGGTCGGCCACGCCGTAGCGGGCGAGGGCGGCCCGGAACGCCGCGGGCCCGGCGGCGGCGCCGGGGCGCCCGTTGTTCAAGCGCACGCCCAGGTCGTCGGGAATCCCCAGGATGGCGACGCGTGCGCCGGCGGGGTCGCCGGTGCGGACGTCGGCGGCGAGGCGTCCGGGGGCGATGGAGAGTGGCCACAGACCCGGGCGGGTGTGGGGGATGTGGGGGGTGTGGTGGGGTGGTGGTGTGGATGAGTGCTGGGGCACGGTTGCATCCTACCGCTCGGCGCGCGAGGATGCGTGGCATGGAGCGCGTCTTCCTTCGCGCGCATTGGTCGCACCTGTGCGTGCTCTCGTACGAGGCGCCGGCGGACCTGATCGCGCGCCTGTGCCCGCGCGGGCTGGAGCCCGACCTTCGGGACGGGAAGTCGTACGTGTCGCTGGTGGCGTTCGACTTCGAGAACACGCAGGTGCGCGGGTGTCGCGTGCCGTTCCACAGCGATTTCCCGGAGGTGAACCTGCGGTACTACGCGCGGGTGAAGGCGGGGCAGCGTCACGCGGGTGATCGCGGCGTGTGCTTCGTGCGGGAGTTTGTGCCCCGGCGGTTGGTCGCGCTGGTGGCGAGGCGGGTGTACAACGAGCCGTACGAGGCGGTGCCGATGGAGTCGGACGTGCACCGGACGCCCGACGGGCTGGAGGTGGATCACCGGTTCCGCCATCACGGGCGGTGGCAGGAGATCAAGGTGGGGGCGACGCGCGACCCGCCGCTCCTGCCGCAGGAGGACGGGGTCGAGTCGTTCTTCATCGACCAGCAGTGGGGGTTCGGGCGGGACCGCACGGGGATGACGCTGCGGTACCGCGTGGTGCACCCGCGGTGGATGGTGCACCGGGTGGAGTGGACGGAGGTGAAGGTGAACTGGGGGAAGACGTACGGCCCGGAATGGAAGTGGCTGGACCACGAGAAGCCGTGCTCGTCGATCCTGGCGGAGGGGTCGGAGGTGGCGGTGTGCGTGGCGGAGCACGGCTGATCGGGGTGGAAGGAGGTGGGGGCGGACACCCAATCGGAACACGAACGGAGGGTATGGATTTATGTGAGACGGACCAAGGAATCGCTTGCATCAAATGTGCCGTTCCATTAGGATTCTGTCCGAATGAGTGACGGAGCGTCGGGCCGGAGCCGTCTCCCGGTATGCCTGGCGCGTGGTTCTGGGCCGCGGGCGATTCTCGTCCGCGTCGTGATCGAGGTGACCGAAGTACGGGGTTCTCTGCAGGGAGTATGGACATGAGCCAGCGGCATGGCCGGCGTGTGATGGGCTTCACGCTCATCGAACTGCTCGTGGTGATCGCGATCATCGCGTTGCTGATCGGGATTCTGCTGCCGTCGTTGGCCAAGGCGCGGGAGAGCGCCCGCTCGTTGAAGGAACAGTCGGTCGCGCACAACATGGTGATCGCGTGGGCGGCGTACTACACGGACAGCCGCGACAAGATTCTGCCGGCGGGGTGCCACTGGGCGTGGAACCACTCGTTCAACGTCTACAGCATGTACCCGGCGGATCCGTTCGAGCGCGGGACGTACCTGTGGCACTCGATCACGAAGACGTGGCCCTGGCACCTGATGGGGAACAACTACTTCCCGCACGAGGTGCTGCAGTTGGACAAGCCGACGATGGAGGAGTTCTTCTCGCGGCCCAAGACGCCGACGAGTACGGGGATGTACCGCGACTACGGGTCGAACACGTACGCCGCGGCGCTGGGGTTCCACCCGTCGCTGGGGTACAACGGGGTGTACATGGGCGGGGCGTACCAGTTCGGCGCGTTCCGCGGGCAGCGCCCGTCGAACGGGCTGCCCGGGACCGAGTACGGCGACCCCACCCCGGGCGGGAACCCTCGCGTGTCGGGCGGGAACTTCTACGTCCAGCGCGGCGCCGACGTGGCCCGCCCGGACAACATGCTGGTGTTCGTGTCGGCCCGCGGCGGTGACGTCCGCGAGGGCTCGTACTGGTCGTGGGGCGCGACGATCCCGAACTCGGGCGTGGTGCGCCCCGGGTACTACATCGTTCTTCCCCCCAACCGCCACCCGATGGGTCGCGGCGGGTACAACGCGGCGTACACGCTGGGCGGGGGCTGGATGACCTCGGCGACGGACAACGACTTCCGCGAACGGACGGTCGCCGGTACCTGGGGCATGATCCACCCGCGGTACAGCAAGAAGGCCGTCACGGCGAACGCCGACGGCAGCGTGAAGATGCAGGGCCTGCAGGACCTGCGTGACATGCGCAAGTGGGCGAACATGGCGCGCGACGCCGACTGGCAGTTCCCCACGACGCCCGCGCAGATCAACTGGTAAGCGGTTCGGGCAGGCCCGAGCAGGCGTGAGATTTCACCGAGCCCCCGCCCACCTGGCGGGGGCTTTTTCGTTCGCCCCGGGAAGGGGTGTCGTGGGATGCCCGCTCCCGGGCGTCCGTCGCCCCGATACGCTCTGCCCCGATGGGCGACTTCATCGACGAACTGCGGTGGCGCGGACGGTTTCACCAGACGACGGACGAGGTCGGGCTGCGCGCCCACCTCGCGGGCGGGGTGCGCCGGGGGTACATCGGGTTCGACCCCACGGCCGACTCGCTGACGGTGGGGAACCTCACGCAGATCATCACGCTGGCGCTGTTCCAGCGCGCCGGGCACCAGCCGGTGGTGATCGCCGGGGGCGGAACGGGCCTGATCGGCGACCCGTCGGGCAAGACCGCGGAGCGCCAACTGCGCACCCGCGAGGACGTGGCGGCGAACGTCGAAGCGCAGAAGCGGATCTTCGATCGCATCCTCGACTTCGCGCCGGGCAAGGCGACCTCGGCCCTGCTGATGAACAACCTCGACTGGCTGGGCGGGCTGTCGTACCTCGACGCGCTCCGCGACGTGGGCAAGCACTTCTCCGTCAACATGATGATCCAGAAGGACTCCGTCCGCGAGCGCCTCCACAACCGCGACCAGGGCATCTCGTACACCGAGTTCTCGTACATGATCCTCCAGGCGTACGACTTTCTCCACCTGTACGAGAAGCACGGCGTCACGCTCCAGATGGGCGGGAGCGACCAGTGGGGGAACATCGTCGCGGGGACCGACCTCATCCGGCGCGTCACGGGGGGCGGCGAGGAGGCGCCCGCCAAGGCCTTCGGGCTCACGACAACCCTCATCACCAAGGCCGACGGGACGAAGTTCGGCAAGACCGAGTCGGGCGCGATCTGGCTGACGGCCAACCGTCCGGGCGAATCCAGCCCCAACCGCACCAGCCCGTACGAGTTCTACCAGTTCTGGCTGAACACGGCGGATGCCGACGTGTCGCGCTTTCTCCGCACGTTCACGCTGATGGAGCGTGCGGAGATCGAGGCGCTCGAAGCCGCGCACGCCGGCAACCCGGGCGCCCGCGAGGCGCACCGGGCGCTGGCGCGGCACATGACGGACCTGCTGCACGGCGCGACGGAGCGCGACAAGGCCGAGGGGGCGGCACGGGCGCTCTTCAGCGGCGATGTGCGTGCGCTGGACTTTGACACGCTCGTGCAGATCGCGCGGACGCTCCCCGCGGACAAGCAGGGGTTGCCCGCGCCCGACCACCCCGCGGGGATCGCGGCCCTGCGCGCCGGGGGCGTGCGGGCGCAGGACCTGATCGCGACGAGCGGGGTGTGCGCGTCGAACCGGGAGATCAAGGAGGGGCTGGCTGCGGGGGCGTTCACGATCCAGGGCACGCCCGTGACGGGGCCCGACCAGCGGTTCGGGCCGTCGGACCTGGCGTCGTCGGCGGCGGGCGATGCGTTCATCGCGCTCGTGCGCCGGGGCAAGAAAACCTGGGGAAGTATTGTGCTCCGCGGGTGAGGCGCGACGCCCGAGCGAAGGGCGGATACGCTGCGCCGATTCACCCGGGAGTTGCCATGCGACCCACGCTCCTCCTCGCGATTGTCATGACGATTCCGACGAGCATCCTCGCCAGCGCCCAAGCGGTGGGGGAACTGCTCGCCCCGCGCACCGCGCGGTTCCACGCATCGCCCGCGGCGCGAGAGGCCGCCCACCCGTCGTACGCGCTCGTCGAAGAGCCGGCGGGCAAGGGCCCGCTGGCGTCCGCGCCGGCGGACTACCCAGTGCGCCTCGTGTTCGAGGAGATCGACGGGAAGCAGGCCGCCCGCGTGGCGATCGCGCCGGGCACGTCGCTCTATGGCACGGGCGAGGTCGCCGGGCCGCTGCTCCGCAACGGGCGACGCATCGTCGCGTGGAACTACGACGCGTACGGGTATGACGACACGACGGAGCACCTGTATCAGTCGCACCCGTGGGTGCTGGCGGTGCGGGCCGACGGGACGGCGTACGGCCTGCTGGCGGACACGACGTACCGCTGCGTGGTCGACACGGGGTACACCAACCCGCTGGAGGTGCAGTTCATCGCGGACGGGCCGGCGTTCCCGGTGATCGTCATGGAGGGCGACACGCCGCAGGACGTGCTGAGGGAGTTGGCGCGGCTGACGGGGTACATGCCCATGCCGCCGCGCTGGGCGATCGGGTATCACCAGTGCCGGTACTCGTACTACCCGGAGGCGGAGGTTCGTCGGATCGCGGAGGGCTTCCGGACGCACCAGATCCCGTGCGACGTGATCTGGATGGACATTGACTACATGGAGGCGTTCCGGGTCTTCACGTTCGACCGCGGGTACTTTCCCGACCCGAAGAAACTGAACGACGACCTGCTGGCGATGGGATTCCGCAACGTGTGGATGATTGATCCCGGGCTGAAGGCCGACGAGGTGCCCGGACCCAGCGACCGCCCGAAGGCGGAGATGGAGGCCGAGGGCCCGATCGTGAACGCGGCGCGGGCGCAGGAGATCGCGAAGTTCAAGGCGATCCGGGAGTCGGGGACGGCGAACGACGTGTGGGTGCGGACGGTGACGGGCGAGGTGTTCATCGGGGACGTGTGGCCCGGGGCGTGCGTGTTCCCGGATTACACGGCGCCGCACGCGCGGGCGTGGTGGGCGTCGCTGTACGAGGATTTCCTGTCGTTCAACGTGGCGGGCGTGTGGAACGACATGAACGAGCCGGCGGTGTTCAACGTGCCCAGCAAGACGATGCCGCTGGACAACCGGCACGCGGGCGACCCTGCGATGATCAAGCCCAACGGCAAGCCTCAGGGCGTGGAAGAGGCGGCCCGGGGCGGTCACGCGCGGTATCACAACGTGTACGGGATGCAGATGATCCGCGGGACGCGCGAGGGGATCGCGGCGGAGCGTCCGGAGGCGCGCCCGTTCGTGCTGAGCCGGGCGAACTTCATCGGCGGGCAGCGCTACGGCGCGACGTGGACGGGCGACAACACGGCGAACTGGTACCACCTGGAGGTGTCGGTGCCGATGGCGCTGAACGTGGGGCTGTCGGGGCAGCCGTTCATCGGGCCCGACATCGGCGGGTTCGCGGGCAACGGCGACGCGAAGTTGTTCGCGCGGTGGATGGGGTTCGGGGCGCTGCTGCCGTTCGCGCGCGGGCACACGGGCAAGGGCAACATTCAGAAGGAGCCCTGGGCGTACGACGAGGCGACGACGAAGACCTCGCGCGAGGCGCTGGCGCGCCGGTACCGGCTGCTCCCGTACTACTACACGCTGTTCCGCGAGGCGAGCGTGACGGGCCTGCCCGTGGCGCGACCGACGTTCTTCGCCGATCCCACGGACCCGGCGCTGCGGAGCGAGGACGACTCGTTCCTGCTGGGCGACGACCTGCTGGTGGTGGCGCAGATGATCCCCGACGCGACGCGCGTGCCCGTGATGCCCCGGGGCACGTGGCGGGAGATCGAGAAGTCCGACGACCCCGACCTGCCGCGGCTGTACGTGCGGGCGGGGGCGATCGTGCCGACGGGCCCGGACCTGCAATGGACGGATCAGAAGCCGCTGGACCCGCTGACGCTCGTGGTGAGCCTGGACGCGGCGGGTCGTGCGGCGGGCACGCTGTACGAGGACGCGGGCGACGGGCTGGGGTATCGGCGGGGCGAGTACCTGCTGACGCGGTATGTGGCGCAGGCCGAGCGGGGCGTGGTGACGGTGCGGATCGAGCGTGAGGAGGGGCGGTTCCCCAGGCCGTCGCGGACGTTGCGGGTGCGGGTGGTGACGGGTGCGAAGGACGTGGAGGGCTCCGGGCCCGACGGGCAGCCGGTGACGGTGCGGATCGAGTAGGAGGGACGCGAGGCGTGAGCGACAACGCGAGCAGTGGGCGGAACCCGATCCGGGCGGTCACGGTCTTCTGCGGCGCGAGCCACGGCGGGCGCGCGGCGTACACGACGGGCGCGTTTGCGCTGGGGCGCGAGATCGCGTCGCGCGGGATGACGCTGATCTACGGCGGTGGTCGGGCGGGGCTGATGGGGGCCGTGGCCGACGCGGCGCTGGGCGCGGGCGGGCGCGTGGTGGGGGTGATCACGGAACTGCTGAAGGACCGCGAACTGGGGCACACGGGCATCCAGGAACTGCGCGTGGTGCCGACGATGCACGAGCGCAAGATGCTGATGGCCGAGATGGCCGACGCGTTCGTGGCCCTGCCGGGCGGGCTGGGCACGCTCGACGAACTCTTCGAGATTCTCGCGTGGGCGCAGTTGGGGATCCACGCGAAGCCCGTGGGCATCCTGAACGACGAGGGGTACTACGACGCGCTCATGACGTTCCTCGACCACGTCGAGCGCGAGAACTTCCTGCGGCTGAACCATCGCACCGAGATCGTGTTCGAGCGCGACGTGCGGACGCTCATGGACCGTCTCGCCGAGGTCGCGCCGCAGGGCGCGCGGTTTCCGGCGTCGGGGCAGGCGTCGGGCAAGCCCTAGCGCGTCAACCCTCCGCGCGGCGCGACCACTCGAACTCGAGCGGCTCTTTCTCCTCGATGATCCTGCGACGCTCGTCGCCGAGTCTGGCGGCCTTCGCGTGGTCGCGCCACACGTCGGGATCGGCCAGGAGGGCGTCGATCTCGCCGACGCGGCGTTCCAGTTCCTCGATGCGATTCTCGATCTGGTCGGTCTTCAACTTCGCGAGTTTGTCGCCCGCCGCGGCCCGGGAACGCTGGACGGCCTTGGCCCGCTCCTGCGCGGCCCGACGCTGGCGCTCGATGTCCTCGGCCCGGGCCTTCTGCTCGGCCACGCCGCGGGCGGCCTGGGCAGCGCGCTGGTCGGCCTTGCGGCGCCACTCGGTGTAGTTCCCCGCCATGATCTCCGCCCCGCCGTGCCCGTCGAGGATGATGAGGTGGTCGCAGACGGCGTCGATGAGCGCGCGATCGTGAGAAATGAGGATCAGCGTCCCGTCGTAGCCCGACTCGGGCGAGAGCGCCTGCTCCAGGCGCTCGGCGCTGGAGATGTCGAGGTGGTTCGTCGGCTCGTCGAGGATGATGAGGTTCTTCGCCGACGCCAGCAGACCCGCGAGCACGGCCCGCGAGCGCTCGCCGCCCGAGAGCATCGAGAGTTCCTTCTCCTGCTCGTCGCCGGTGAAGAGGAACGCGCCGGCGAGATCGCGCGCGGACTGCTCGCTGAGGGCGGCCTTGGGCGCTTCCTTCAGGATCACGCCCTGCAGGTAGCGCCACACGGGCTGGTCCATCGGCAGGCCCTCGTGCGTCTGGCGGTAGTAGCCGACCTTCACGTTCGAGCCCAGGCGGATGGTGCCCGCGTCGGGCGGAATCTCGCCCAGGAGCGCGCGGACGAGCGTGGTCTTGCCGGCGCCGTTGGGACCGATGATGCCCCAGCGCTCGCCCCGCTCGATGGTGAGGTCGAGGTCGTGGAAGAGGACCTTCGCCGGGCGGGGCGTGGCGGGGTCGGGCGCGGGCAGCGGCGCAGACTCGGGTGCTGCATCATCGGGATCATCGTGATCGTCGGCGTGCGGGTGCTCGTAGCGCTTCGAGATGCCCCGCGCCGAGACGACGATGTCGCCCGTGCGCTCGGCCTTGGGCAGGTTGAACGCGAAGGTGCCCAGTTCCATCGGGCGTTCGAGGGTTTCCTCCTTCGCACGCTCCAGGCGCGTCTCGCGCCCGCGGGCCTGCTTGGCCCGCTGCCCGGCCTTGTACCGGCGGATGAACTCCTCTTCCTTCTTGAACTTCGTCTGCTGCGACTCGTACGCCCGGAGCATCACCTCGCGGCGCTGCGCCCGGAGTTCGCGGAACTTCGCGTAGTTGCCGGGGTAGTCGATCAGGCGTCCCTGCTCGGTCTCGATGATCCGCGTGACGACGGCGTCGAGCAGGTACCGATCGTGCGAGACCAGCACGACCGCGCCGCGGTACTCGTCGCGCAGGAACCCCTCGAGCCAGATGCGTCCCTCGATGTCGAGGTGGTTCGTGGGCTCGTCGAGCAGGAGGATGTCCGGGCTCTCCAGCAGGAGGCGTGCGAGCGCGAGCCGCCCCTTCTGCCCGCCCGAGAGGTTCTTCACCTTCAGGGAGAACTGCGCGTCGGTGAATCCCAGCCCGTGCAGGACGGCCTCGATGCGGTGCTCGATGGCGTAGCCGCCGGCGGCCTCGATGCGAGCCTCCAGATCGACCTGGCGCTTCAGGAGGAGTTCGAGTTCCTCTGGGGTCGCGCCGGCCATCGCCTCGAACACCCCCTGGAGTTCGACGTGCAGGCGGTGGAGTTCCTCGAACGCGCCCTCGGCGGCGCCGATGAGCGTCTCGTCGGGGTCGAGGTTCGGGTCCTGCTGGAGGTAGCCCGCGCGGCATCCGCGCTGGATGGTGACCGACCCGCCGTCGGGACGGGTGATCCCCGCGAGCACCTTCATCAGCGTGGATTTGCCCGTCCCGTTGCGACCCACCAGCCCGATGCGGTCGGTCGGCTCGATGCTCAGAGACACCCCGTCGAGGATGATGTCCACGCCGTAGCGGACGGCGATGTTGGTGGCGGCGAGAATCGGCACGGGCGGAGCGTAGCGCGCGGGTGCCCGTTCTTCACGCGGGGCGTTTCGCTCGCCCCGGGGCGAGCAGGCACACCGCCAGGGCCGCGAGCGTGCCCAGGACGAGCCGCCACGCCCCGGCGAGCCGGAAGTCGGCGAGGTGCGCGCGGGTCCAGGCGGTCCACGAAGTCCATTCCGCCCACACCGGGGGCTGGAGGGCGAGCACGACGAGGAACCCGACGGCGAAGGCCCCGAGGGCCGACGCCGTGCTCCCGCGCTTCGTGAGCAGGGCGGTGAGGAACACCGCCAGCAGCCCGGCGTACGCGAAGGCCATGACGCCCAGCACGAAGTTGATCAGGTTCTCGCCGCTGGCGCGCTGCCACCACACGCACGCGAGCGCGAACGCGCCGAGCACCACGCCCCAGAGCACGACGGCCCAGCGCCCCGCGGTGACGTAATGGCGCTCGGGGCGGTTGGGCGCCAGGCGCGGGCGGTACACGTCGGCGATGAGCGTCGAGGCCATCGAGTTCAGCGACGCGTTGACCCCCGCCGGCCCGGCCGCCAGCACGCCCGCGACGATCAGCCCGGCTACGCCCAGCGGGCTCTCGTGCAGGGCCCACTTCAGGAACACGTCCGCGGTGTCGCCCTCGACGTACGCCGGCGTGGGGCGGCCCATGAGGTCCGGGCGGTTGTAGACGACCCAGAGCAGCAGGCCGACGCCCGCGAAGAGCAGCACCGCGGGGATGTTCAGCGCGATGCCGAGAATCGTCGAGCGGGCTCCCGCGCGCGCGTCGCGGCACGCGAGCAGGCGCTGCACGAGGTCCTGGTCGGTCCCGAACGCCGCCAGGTAGAGCAGCACCCACCCGGTGAGGATCGTGAGGATCGTGAAGGGCGCGCCGGGGTCGAGGGAGAAGGAGAGGAGTTGCAGTTTCGAGCCCCCGCCTGTGCCTCCGGTCGGAGCGCCGCTCCGCAGGGCGTCGAGCACCTCGGACGCGGGGGCGGGGATGGACCGCCAGAGGAAGTACGCCGCCACGCACGCCGCCCCGATGTAGACGCCCACCTGCAGCACGTCGGTCCAGATGACGCTCTCGAGCCCGCCCCAGAGCGTGTACAGGACGGCGAAGGCCATGAAGATGACGATGATGATCGCGACGTGCGCCGGGTCGCGGTCGCCGAAGATCGCCAGCGAAACCGGGATCGCCCCGACGAACACCCGGGCCCCGCTCGCGAGCACGCGCCCGCCGAGGTACGCCCAGCACCCGGCCAGGCGTGCCCCGTGCCCGAAGCGGGTTTCGAGGAGTTGGTAGGGCGTGCTGACGCCCGCGCGGTAGTACGCCGGGATGAACACCCGCGCGACGATGAGCGACGCGATGATCGCGCCGACAAAGCCCGAGAGGTACGTGAGGTTGCCCTCGTACGCGTCCTGCGGGACGCCGATGAACGTGGCGGCGGACTGGGCCGTCGCGAGCGTCGAGACCGCCACCGCCCACACCGGCACGTGGCGCCCGGCGAGGAAGTAGTCCGCCTGCGTCGCCTGGCGCTTGCGGACCTGAACCCACACGCCCAGGGCGATGAGGACGGCGGCGTAGATGCCCAGCACGCCCCAGTCCCACGGGCGCAGCGTCGCCCCGAGCGCCAGGGGCGCGGGTGCGACGGCGAGCAGGCTCGCGGGCAGGCAGGCGGGCGGAACGATCACGCCCCCCGAGATCGACGAGCCGGGGGCTCGGGCTGCACAGACGGTGCGTGCATCCGGGTCGCGTCAGGGCGTCGTGCCGGAGGGCGGGCCGCGTCTAGTAGCGGTAGTGGTCGGGCTTGAAGGGCCCGTCCTTGGAGACGCCGAGGTAGGTCGCCTGGTCGTCGCTGAGGGTCGTGAGGCGCACGCCGAGTTTTTCGAGGTGCAGGCGGGCGACCATCTCGTCGAGTTTCTTGGGCAGGGTGTAGACGCGCCCCGTCTCGTAGCGGATGCCGGCCATCGTGGGCTTGCTCTGCGCGTTGGACCAGAGGTCCATCTGCGCCACGACCTGGTTCGTGAACGACGCGGACATGACGAACGAGGGGTGCCCCGTGGCGCAGCCCAGGTTCATCAGGCGGCCCTCGGCGAGGATCAGGATCGACTTCTCGCGCCCGCCCTTCTCGGCGGGGAAGACGAACTCGTCGAACTGGGGCTTGATGTTCACGCGCTTCACGCCGGGGAACTTCGCGAGCCCGGCCATGTCGATCTCGTTGTCGAAGTGCCCGATGTTCGCGACGATCGCCTTGTCCTTCATGCGGCGCATGTGGTCGACGGTGATGACGTTCTTGTTGCCCGTCGCCGTGATGAAGATGTCGGCGGCGCCCAGCACGTCCTCGAGCGTCGCGACCTGGTAGCCCTCCATCGCGGCCTGGAGCGCGCAGATCGGGTCGATCTCGGTGACGACCACGCGGGCGCCCTGGCCCTTGAGCGCCTGGCAGCAGCCCTTGCCCACGTCGCCATAGCCCAGCACGACGGCGACCTTGCCGCTGAGCATCACGTCGGTCGCGCGGTTCAGCCCGTCCACGAGCGAGTGGCGGCAGCCGTAGAGGTTGTCGAACTTGCTCTTGGTCGCGCTGTCGTTCACGTTGATGGCGGGGAACATGAGTTTCCCGGCCTTCTGCATGTCGTAGAGGCGGTGCACGCCGGTGGTCGTCTCTTCCGAGACGCCCTTGATGCCCTGGATGATGCGGGTCCAGCGTCCGGGGTTCTTGGCCTGGTCGTGGCGGAGGCGTTCGAGGATCACGCCCCACTCCTCGGGGTCGTTGGCGGCGTCGAAGGGCGGGACCTTGCCCGCGCCCTCGAACTCGAAGCCCTTGTGGACGAGGAGCGTGGCGTCCCCGCCGTCGTCGAGGAGCAGGTTGGGCCCCTGCCCGCCGGCGAAGTTGAAGATCTGGTCGGTGCACCACCAGTACTCGTCGAGCGTCTCGCCCTTCCAGGCGAAGACGGGCGTGCCGCGGGGGGCGTCGGGGGTGCCGGTGCGCCCCACGGCGACGGCGGCGGCGGCGGAGTCCTGCGTGCTGAAGATGTTGCAGGAGGCCCAGCGCACGTCGGCGCCGAGGTCGACGAGCGTCTCGATCAGCACCGCCGTCTGCACGGTCATGTGCAGCGAGCCGGCGATGCGGGCGCCCGCGAGGGGCTTGCTCGCGCCGTACTTCTCGCGGAGGGCCATGAGCCCGGGCATCTCGTGCTCGGCCAGGCGGATCTCGTGGCGCCCGAGGGTGGCGAGGGCGAGATCGCGGACCTTGAAGTCGTGGACGGTGGACGGGCTGACGGACGCTTTGGTGGCAACGCTCATGCGAATCTCCGTGTGGTGCGGCGTGGGGAGTGCGTCCCGACGCGGGGTGCTCCGAGTTGTTCTCCGCGGACCGTGGCGCGGATGCCTGTGATCTCGACGCGACGTGCGGGGTCTACGCGACCCGCCCCGTGGCGGCGAAGAGCCCGGGGCCCCGTGCGTCGGGCTCCCCGGGGAGTTCGTGGTACAGAAGATCGACAAACCCGGCCTGTCCCATCAGGCGGGCCATGTCCTCGCGGGAAAAGCCCAGGGTCTTGTGCCCCATGAGCCGCCGATATTCCTCGCGCTGGTGGGCCAGCATGTCGACGATGAGCACCTTGCCCCCGGAACGCTCGCGCCGGAGGATGCGGTGCATCTCGCGCAGCGCTCCGCCCGGGTCGTCCAGATGGTGGAGCACCAGCACGCAGACGGCGGCGTCCACGCAGCGATCGGGCAGGCCCGTGCGATCCACGCCCGCCTCGACGAACTCCACGTTCGCGATGCCCTCCAGGCGCTTGCGGGCCGCCGCCAGCATCGGCCCGGACTGGTCCACCGCGTACACGCGCTCGACGAACGGCGCGAGGAACTCGGCCGCGTTGCCCGTCCCGCAGCCCAGGTCCGCGATCGTCCAATCACGATGGATCAGGCTCAGCAGCGCAACGCTCGTGAAGCGCCCGCCGAAGAGTTCGGCCCGCAGGTCGTCCCACTCGCCCGCGTGCCGCCCGAAGAAAGACTGGCTGTCGGTGCGACGCTCCGCCAGCACGCTCCGCAAGCGGCGGGCGTCCTCGGCGAGCGTCTCGGGCGTGCCCACCTGGTCGCGCACGGCGGCCCAGAGCGTGCGGGCGTCGGGCGAGAGGTCGTCGGGCACCAGCCGGAAAAAACTCGCCGTGCCCTCGGCGCGACGCTCCAGCCAGCCCGCGTCGGTCAGCGTCTTGAGGTGGCGGCTTACCGTCGACTGCGGGAGTTGCAGCACCTGCGCGATCTCCCCGACGGAGAGTTCCTGCGTCTCGACAAGCCGCAGCAGGCGCAGGCGCGACTCCTCGCCGAGCGAGGCGAGCCGTGTCAGCAGGGAGGTGTCGCGGCGGCTCTTCATCCGTGTATCCGGATGAAGCGTAGGAACGGCTCGTGCCAAGTCAAGCCGCGGGCGGCGACGAGTTATCGAACCCCGCCCGTGTCGACCATTTCCTCCGGGGCGATGCCGAAGGTCGGACCGGGGATCTCGCCCAGGCGGCGGATCTCGTCGAGGAGGTCGGGGTTCTCCGGGTTCAGGAAGTAGGCCATGCGGAGGCGGCGGACCTGGCGGGGGCGGTCGCCGACGGAGCCGTAGAAGTCGGCGATTTCCCGCTGGACCTGCCAGGAGCGGCCCTGGTCGAGTTTGGAGGCTGTGAGGAGGGCTTGGCGGGCCTCGTCGAGGTTGCCCATCTTGACGGAGTAGCGGGCCTTGCGGAGGTAGTCGGGGACGAGCCCGCGCTCGGTGGTGGTGCGGGCGAGGAGGACCTGGAGGGCCTCGCGCTCATTGGCCTGGTACATGGCCTCGGCGAGGGCGTCGGTGTATTTCTCGCGGAGTGGGAAGACGTCGGTGCAGATGGTGAGTTCTTCGATGGCCGCCCGCGGGTTGCCGGCGCGGATGAGCGAGACGCCGTAGCGGTAGCGGGTTTCGACGGCCTCGGGGCGACGGTCGAGGTAGATGGCGTAGTCGGGGACGGCGGCGGCGAAGTTCTGGCGGGTGAAGGCGTTGTCGGCGTCGCGCAGCACGATGTGCAGCGGACGCTCCTTGGCGCAGCCGGCGAGGGCGGCGGCCACGGCGAGCAGGACGAGCGAGACGCGAAGGGTCGGCATCGGCGATCTCCGGGTGCGTGCCCCATCGGGCGGCACGGGGGCAATGCTATCGTGCGGGCGGGGGTCGGGGCGTGAATGGGGCGGGGAGGCGCTATGGGGCGGATGGTGCTGCTGCGGCATGACCTCCCCGACGGGTCGCACCATTACGACTGGATGCTGGAGCGCGAGAACGGGCACGCCCTGCTGACCTTCCGCGTCGGCGTGCGAATCGACGAACCCGCCCGCACGCGCTTCGAGGGCGTGCGCCTGGGCGACCACCGGGCGGCGTACCTGACCTACGAGGGGGACGTTTCGGGCGGGCGGGGACGCGTCACCCGGGTCGCGGCGGGCACGACCGAAGACCTGCGGGACGAGCCCGTCGCCGGCGTGGTCAAGGCCCGGGTGTGCTGGGGCGGCGCGTGGATCGAGGTTCGGGGGGCGCGGACGGCGGGAAACGCGGGGGTGGGGGGCGAGGATGCCTGGGCATTCACCCTGACGGCGCGGTAGGCTGGCTTGGCTGCCCCTCCGCGTGGGGCGGGGGCGCGCCAGGAGACAGCGGCCATGCGTCACGTCACGGGATGCGGGGCGATCCGGCTTTCCCCCGAGGGCACGGCGGGCCTGCCGCCGGAACCCCCGCCGCCGAAGATCCAGGCGTTCGAGTCGAAACTGGGGGCGCGGAAGCACGAGGAGTCGTGGAAGCGCACGCCGAACGTCACGGGCGCGGGCGCCATCCACGTGCGGACGTTCCACTGCAAGTTGTCGGACGACGCGATCGGCTACCTGGACCAGCAGATCAACGAGTGGCTGGATGCGCACCCGCAGTACGAGGTGAAGTTCACGTCGTCGAAGGTGGGGGAGTGGACGGGCAAACTCGGCAAAGAGCCGCACCTGATCGTGCAGGTGTGGGTCTGAGAAGGCATTGGGCACTGGGCATCGGGCATTGAGGGCGGAACTCTGGAACTTGCTGACGTCCAGCCGATGATCCCCGCATGTGCGGGATCGTGGGCGTGGTCGTGGCGCGGGGGTGTCGCCCGGGAGTGACGGTCGAGGACGTCTGCCGCGCGCGCGACTGCCTGACGCACCGCGGGCCCGACGGCGCGGGCGTGTGGGATGGCGGGCATGTCGTGCTCGCGCACCGGCGGCTCGCGGTGCTCGACCCGACCGACGCGGGCGCCCAGCCGATGGGCGACGCGCTTGGCACGCTCGCGTACAACGGCGAGGTGTACAACGACGCGACCCTTCGCGACGAGTTGGCCCGGGGCGGACGAGTGTTCCGATCCGGCGCGGACAGCGAGACGGTCCTTGCGGCCCTTGGCGCCTGGGGCAACGACGCCCTCGACCGCTGCCGCGGGATGTACGCCCTCGCGTACGCCGAGGCATCGACCGGACGCGTGCTGCTCGCGCGCGACCCGCTGGGGATCAAGCCGCTGTATTGGACGGCGTGGCGCCTGGGGGGCGTCGCGCACGTCGCCTTCGCGAGCGAAGTGGGGGCGCTGCTGGCGCTCCCCGGGGTGGCGTGCCGTCCGGACTGGGTGACGGCGTCGGCGTACCTCACGACCATCCGCACGACGCTGGGCACGCGCACGCTCTACGAAGGCATCCGCACGCTCGAGCCGGGCGGGCGACTGTGGCTCGAGCCCGAGCAAGACGTGGTGCGTGTGCGCCACCTGGCGCGGGGGCGCGTGGGCGCGGGTGCCGGCGCGGACACTGACGACGGCGTGGAACGCGTGCGCGAGACGGTCGAGGGCTCGGTGCGGGCGCACTTGCGATCCGACGTGCCGACGTGTGCGCTGCTGAGCGGCGGGCTCGACAGCACGATCATCGCGGCGGTCGCGCGCGAGTCGTGCCCGGACCTGCGGACGTACTGCGCCGGTGCGGCGGGGGGCGATGATCTCGCGTTCGCGCGCCGGGCGAGCGAAGCGCTCGGCACGAACCACGCCGAGGCGCTGATCGATCGGGAGATGTTCCGCGAGACCTGGGCGTGGATGGTGGGGCGTCTGGGCGTGCCGCTCTCGACGCCCAACGAGGTCGCGATCTATCAGGTGGCGTCCCGCCTGCGCCGCGACGGGTGTGTTGTAACGCTCAGCGGCGAGGGCGCCGACGAGGTCTTCGGCGGGTACGAGGCGCCGCTGCGGGCCGCGGCGGCGTTCGAGCGCGGCGGCTGGAGCGGGGCCCACGGCGAGCGTCCGTCGCACCCGGGCGAGTTCCAGTTGCTCGACGCCGCGTGGATCCCTCCTGGCGCGAAGGCGGGCGTGCTCGATGAGCGCGTGTGGCGGGGTGTGGAGCAGGACGCGGAACTCATCGCGTGGTATCGCGGCGCGTTCGACGAGTGCGTCGCCGACGCCGGGCATGGGCTCGCGGCGCACCTGCGGTTCCTTCGGCGGGTGAACCTCGCCGGGCTGCTGGCGCGGCTCGACACGTCGACGATGCTCGCGGGCGTCGAGGGGCGCACGCCCTTCGCGGACGCGGAGGTGGCGGCCCTGGCCGACGCGCTGCCGACGGCGGTCAAGTTCGACGAGTCGATCGCGGGCGTGGCGGGGACGAAGATCGTGCTGCGCCGGGCCTTCGCGGGGCGCGTGCCGCAAGAAGTGGTGGAGCGTCCGAAGGCGAGTTTCCCGCTGCCCTTCCAGCAGTGGGTGGAGGATCACGCCGGGGCGCTGCTGGATTCGCCCGTGGCCCGCGCGATGTTCACCGAGGCGGCGCGGGCGACGGTGGCGGCACGTGCCGGGGAGTTGTGGCGCCTCGCGTGGCCGATGGTGAACCTCGCCCTCTGGGGGCGCCGGTTCTGACCAGACGCGGGCGGCAGGTGCCGATAAGGCGTTCGCGGAGGTCCGGGAATCGCGACGCCCGGCTCGGGGGAGTCAATCACACCCAGGCGCGTGCCGATGCTGACGGCATGCTGTCGTGGCTCAAGGGTCGGACGACGAGGGCGCAGCGGCCGCGCGCGGGCGAGCGGTACGCCGCGGTGGGCCTGCGCTGCGCGATCGGCGACGTGGTGGACCTGTCGACGCAGGGCGTGCGGGTGCGCTACGCGCAGGCGCCCAGCGTCCGCGTGGGCGACGTGTTCGACATGGTGATCGCGTCGGAATCGCAGAAGGTGCGGGTGCGGGCGCGGGTCGCGTGGATGCGCCGCGCGGGCGTACGCGCCGGGGAACTGGGCGCGAGGTTCGAGCAGGTCCGCCCCGGGGTCGCCGCGGCGCTGGTGCAACTGGCGCGCTTCGGGTTCATCACCACCGACCCCGGCGCGGGGGGCGGGCTCGAGGACGATGCGCACGCGCCGGGCCCGGCGAGCGGCACGCCGCGCGTCGAGCAGCCGGGGGCGACCACCGGCGTGCCCTCGGTACGTGCGTCAATCGAGGTCGAGGACCTGTACGCCCTGCTGGGCGTGGCGGCGACGGCGAGCGGGGAGGAGATCAAGCGGTCGTACCACGCGCGAGCGATGGAACTGCACCCGGACCGGAACCCCACGCCCGAGGCCGCCCGGAAGTTCGCCGACCTCGCGAAGGCCTACCGCGTGCTGCGGAACGCGGAGTTGCGGGCGCGCTACGACGCGCTGCTGGTGTCGGCGAAGGCCGCGTAGGCATCGGGCGATTCGTCGAGCAGTGCGCGGGTGTACGCGGCGGCGGGTGACGCGAGCACCTGGGCGCGGGGGCCGAGTTCGACGAGCGAGCCGGCACGCATGACGCCGATGCGGTGCGCCATGTGGCGGACGACGCCCAGGTCGTGCGTGATGAGCAGGATCGCCAACCCGCGTTCCTGCTGCACCTGCGTGAGCAGGTTCAGGACTTGCGCCTGCACGGAGACGTCGAGGGCGCTCGTGGGCTCGTCGCACAGCAGCACGCGGGGTTCGGGCGCGAGCGCCCGGGCGATGGCGATGCGCTGACGCTGCCCGCCGCTGAACTGGTGCGGGTAGAGGTCGCCCAGTGCGGGGTCGATGCCGCAGCGGCGGAGCAGGTCGCCGGCGGCGCGACGTGCCTGGGCGGGGCGGTCGAGCCCCTGCACGACGCGGGGCTCGGCGACGGCATCGAGCACCCGCATCCACGGGTTCAGCGAGCCCCCGGGGTCCTGAAAGACCATCTGGGCCGCGCGGCGCAGGCGACGACGCCCGGCCCAGGAATGCGGATCGACGGGCACGCCGTCGAGGAGAACATCGCCCCGGCAGGGAACAAGCCCGACGATTGCGCGGGCGAGGGTGGACTTGCCCGACCCGGATTCGCCGACCAGTCCCAGCGTCTCGCCTGGGAACAGGTCGAAGGAGACGTCGTGCACGGCGATGGTGGACCGTGCGGCCAAGCCGCCCGCGCGGAAGTCGACGCGGATGGACCGGGCGCCCAGAACCGGAGCCGGGTCGGTCACGCGAGTCGGGTCGGGCATGGTCGCGGGATCGGGCACGGACCATGCTAGCGGCGGGGCGTGGCGAACGGCACGAGCGGACACGCCGCGTGGATGGTGGGGGGCGCGGATGGTCGGGTGCGTGGACGCGACCGGCGCGGCAGAGGCGGGGCGTGCACCCCGCGGGCTTGCCCGGGGCGTCGGGCGGCCTACCCTGTGGGCCTGATCGGGCAGGTAGCTCAATTGGTAGAGCACCGCATTGAAAATGCGGGGGTTGCCGGTTCAAGTCCGGCTCTGCCCATTGGTCCGGTTTCCACCGGATCACACGGAACACCAACCCCCACGAAACCGGCTGGTTTGTGGGGGTTTTGTGTTTTTGCGTCGGACCCCGCGGGGGTGCTTGGGCGCGTGTGTGTTGCCGGATTTGCTGCCGGTTTGAACCTCGTTACCCCGCCGCATTTCGCGCAACCTGAGCGCGCACGGGCGTCTCGGCGTGCGTTCGCGCCGGTACCTTGAACACAATGAGCGATCGGGCGGCGAGCGATCATGACGCCCGCGCCCGACGCGGGGAGTGCGCGTGATGAACGTCGGCGTGATGCGCGGCATGTTGACCACACTCCGCGGCCTGGTGCTGGCGGCGGCGGGGATCTCGATCGCGACCATTGTCCAGGCGGGTGTGATGCCGGCGGGTTCGATCGCGGCGGGGACGGAGACGGGGGATGGCGTGCGGGCGATGGATTCCACGTCGGGGCAGCCGGCGCCCGATCCGCGGACGGTCCGCCGGGTGGGGATCATCGGGTGCCATCAGCAGCCGCGCCCGGCGCCGGCGCTGAGCCGCTATGTCGAGGCGAAGCCCGACGTGGTGCTCTGGGTGGGCGACAACGTCTACGCGGATACCAAGGACGATCCGGCGCACATCGAGCGCTGCTACGCCGTGCTCGAGGGCAAGCCCGGCTTCCGCGAGTTGCGGGCGCAGTCAGTCTTCCTCGCGACGTGGGACGACCACGACTACGGGATGAACAACGACGGGAAGAACTACCCGCTGAAGCACGCGAGCCACGCGATCTTCCGGAAGTTCTGGATGCACGAGGACCGCATTCCCGCCGATCGCCCCGGCGTCTTCCACGCGCAGGTCTTCGGCAAGCCCGGCGAGCGTCTCCAGGTCATCATGCTCGACGGGCGCTTCAACCGCGACGATCCGGGCGAGAACGCCGACACGCTGGGCGAGGCGCAGTGGGCGTGGCTGGGCGAGCAGTTGCGCCAGCCCGCGGAGGTGCGCCTCGTCGTGTCGGGGTACCAGGTGCTGCTCGACCGCGAGACGAAGTTCGAGACGTGGGCGAAGTTCCCCAGGGCCCGCGAGCGGCTGTTCCGCCTCGTCCGCGAGACGAAGGCGAACGGCGTGATCTTCATCGCGGGCGATCAGCACTACGGCGAGGTGAGCCGCATCCGCGGGGCGCTCGGGTACGACGCCATCGAGTTCATGTTCTCGGGGATCAACCAGGACGAGCCGTGGGTGATGAACACGGCGCGGGCGTCGCCGGTGGCGAACTCGAAGGATTCGTACGCGCTGATCGACATTCAGTGGGCGCGGACGAGCGGGGACAACGCCGACGTCCCGCACGTGCTGTTCCGCTGCTTCGACGCGGCGAACGACGCGCTGGAACTGACGTATCGGGTGAACCTGGACGAACTGCGTCACGGGGAGTGATCCGCGCCGCGTGTGTGCGGCCAGGCTGGGGCTGGCGCGGGGGCGGTGGGGGGCGGTGGGGCAGAAATCTGTCGAGTGCTGTGGTCGGCCACAGGATTCGGGCTGTTGTTCGTGCGCACTCCGCGGGCGGAACGGGGATAATGCCTGTTCTCCATTCCCGGAGGCGCATCGTGGACGGCATGCCGACATCCAACAACCCGCCCGTGCCCGCCCGCGAGCGGGCGGTGCCGCTCGTGCAGACGTTCGCGGCGATGCTTGCGCAGCAGGAGCAGGCGATCCCGCCGAGGCCGACCGCCGAGACGCTGGCGCAGGTGATGGGCGTGGTGGTTCGTCTGCCGGGGATCTTCGCGGCGATGTACGACGACTCGGGGACGTACCGCTGGGTGTGCGCGCGGTTCGGGGCGGAACTGGGCATCGACGCGTCACGCCTGATCGGGCAGCGCTTCGCGGACCTGTTCTCGTCGGGCTGGAGCCAGGAGCGTCTGGGGCTGATGGAGGAAGCGCTGCGCCTGGGGATGCCGATCCCGACGATCGAGATTTTTCGGGGGCGCCGGGTGGAGTCGCTGGTGGTGCCGGTGAACGACGCGCAGCCGAGGCCGGCGGTGGTGTACATGGGGCGGTTCGCGCCGGTGACGCGTCCGCACCCGGGCGACCCGCGGTACGAGGCGGTCCGCCAGTTGCAGCACGCGGACTGGGGCCCGCTGGCGGTGCTGACGCAGCGCGAGTTGGAGGTGCTGCGGCACATCTCGCGCGGGCTCGAGAACGACGAGATCGCCGCGGCGATCCACCGGACGAAGCGCGCGGTGGAGTGGCACATCAAGCACCTGTACGAGTACCTCGGGTGCCGCAGCCGCGTGGAGTTGTTCCGCTACGGGATCGAGGCCGGGCTGGTGGCGATCGACGATGCGCACTGGGCGCGCATGCTTGCGGACCGCCAGTTGCGGGGCGAGCGGGACGAGGCGAAGTAGGTCGGCTCGCGCCGCGTCACGCCCCACCCCGAGCCGGCAAAACGACCGCGACCATCCCTCCGGATGGTCGCGGCGAAGACTGCGTGGAACTGACGCGCGGGCTCAGGCCCGGCGACGACGTCCGGCGAAGGCCAGCCCGCCCGCGAGCGCGAGCAGCGAGCCCGGGGTCGGGACGACGCGGATGCTCACGTCGTCCATGAAGGCGCGCCCGAGACGGGCGGTGGTGCCGTTGTAGTCCGAGCCGAGGTTCACGCCCCACTGCGTCGCGGCGCTGTTGGCGTTCACGAGGTTCACCGCGGGGAAGGTGGCCGAGAAGACCTCCGTGCCGCCGGAGTTGAAGACCTTGGCGGCGCCGCCGACGCCGTCGTACTGCAGGACCAGTTGGACCCACGTGCCGACGAGGGCGCCGTCGGTGAAGAGCCCGGCGCCGGAGTAGGTGGCGGACCAGGTGTTGCCGGCGCGGACGGTGCCGTTGCCGCTGATGGTCACGCCGAGGTTCGTGCCGCCGAGGGTGCTCGTGGCGGTGTTCATCGCGTAGATCCCGTACACGCGGTCAAGCCCCGTGCCCTGCTCGACGTAGAGCCAGGTCGAGATTTCGAGCGGGGTGGCGGGGGTGATGGCGCCGTTCTGCGGGGCCATCGGGCGACGCACGCTGTAAAACGAGTTCGTCGTGTCCGTGTTCTCCCACGACAGGCTCTGCGAGCCGGTGCGGGCGAAGTTGGCGGTGACGGCCTGACTCACGCCGGCGCCGGAGGCGTTCAACCACCCGTCCTGCCCGTTCAGCGTGCCCAACGCGATGGGGGCCTCGAAGCCGGTGCTGTACACCGACGCGCCGGCCACGCCCGCAAGCCCGGCAACCACAAGACCTGAAAGAATCGTCCGCGCGCTCATGATCAATCTCCTCTCACGATGAAACGCAACCCCACGTGCGGCACTCGCCCCGACAAGGCCGCGAACGCGGCACCCGATCCGGGGTACACAGAACGAGCCCACCTATCCAAGGTAATTCCGGCTGTGGCGGTGTCAACGGAAACCGCGGAATAATCGCGGAATTCTGCTCGATCGGCATGATCGGTACGTTCTGTCGTTGTACAACTTAGGTGATTATGTTCGCAACATGTTCGGTACCGGATCATGGTTCGTGTGTGCCCGTCGGCGGCAATGCAGGGGAAGGGCTCGGCTGCGCGAACTGTGGACGTGGGCGGAAGGGGTGGAGTCTCGACGTCATCGCCCGCCGAGCCATGGGCGGCAGGCGAGGTCGGTGACGGGTAATGGGCGGCGCGGGGGCGGCGGGGCTCGCAGGATCGATCAGCGGCGTGCGACTGGGTGGGTCGTGTGCGTTCGGGCGTGGGCTGTGCGGCGCGTGGCGTGTGGGCGGGCGGAGGGAAGCCGGCGGCCAGGCGGAATGGTGGGCGACGGGCGGGGATGGTGTACACTTGCCTTCCCCGGCGCAGCGCGAGGCATGGCCCGTCGGGACGAACAATCACGGCCTGCCTCGATGTTTGGACCCGCATGACCACCGAACCCACCCCTTCGTCCGCGAACCCCGTCATCACCGCCGAAATGCACGCCGAGATCGAGGCGGCGATGCGGGAACTCGAAGAAGCCAAGGCCGCCGAAGGCCCGGCGAAGAACAAGCCCCAGGCGATCCGGGGCCCGCGCGTGGTGACGGCGGGTCGGGAACACCGGCGCGGGAAGGTCGTGGCCGTCGGGCCGGCGGACATCTTCGTGGAGTTCGGCCCGAAGGAACTGGGGATCGTGCCGCGGGCGCAGTACCCGGAGGACCAGGTCCCGGCGAAGGACAGCGAACTCGAGGTGGTGGTCGACAAGTTCGAGACGAGTGAGAACATCTTCATCTGCTCGCGCCCCGGCGCGGTGCAGAAGGCGGACTGGGAGTTGCTTGAGTCCGGGCAGGTGGTCGAGGCGCGCGTGACGGGCGTGGCGACCAAGGAGACCAAGCAGGTCGGACTGGAACTGGAGGTCGCGGGGCACCACGCGTTCATGCCGGCGGGGCAGGTGTCGCTGGACCACGTGAAGGACCTGTCGGTCTTTGTGGGCGAGAAGATGGCGTGCACCGTGATGCGCGTGGAGCGGACGGGGCGCGGGAACATCGTGCTCTCGCGCCGTGACGTGCTCCAGAAGGAGCGGGCCGAGCAGGGCGAAAAACTCAAGAGCACGCTGCAGGAGGGGCAGACCATCCAGGGCGTGGTGCGGAAGATCATGGACTTCGGCGCGTTCGTGGACCTGGGGGGCGTGGACGGGCTGATCCACATCTCGGACCTCTCGTACGACCGCGTGAACTTCGGCGCCAAGCACGTCGAGAAGTACCTCAGCGAGGGGCAGCACGTCTCGGTGCGGATCCTGAAGCTCGACTGGGAGAACAAGCGCATCGGCCTGGGCCTGAAGCAGACGCAGTCGGACCCGTTCGCGACGGCGCTCAACGAGGTGGCGGAGGGTGCCGAGGTCACGGGGCGCGTCGTCCGCATCGCGGAGTTCGGCGCGTTCGTGGAGGTCGGGCCCGGCGTCGAGGGGCTCGTGCACATCTCCGAACTGGACCATCGGCGCGTGGGGAAGGTCGACGAGGTGCTGAAGGTCGATGAGATCGTCCGCGCGAAGGTGCTGAAGATCGACAAGGACAACCGGCGGGTCAGCCTGTCGATCAAGGCGCTCAAGCCGCTGCCGGAAGTCTCGATTGGCGGCGGCGGCGGCGGCGGTGGGGGTGGCGGCGGTGGAGGCCGGGGCGGGAAGGACCGCAAGCCCGCCGGGCGCTCGGTCGAGGAGATTCAGAAGGAAACGCCCGCGCTGCGCCGCATGCGCGAGAAGGCCAAGCAGATGCAGTTCAAGGGCGGGCTGGGGGACGTCAGCCGGTTCTGAGTCGTGCGGGTGCGAGGCGGCCCGAGGCTCGGGTCGATCACCCGGCGGCGGGTGCCTGGGCGAGCGGCTTCACGTCCGCGCCGGCGTGCGGGTTCAGGACTGTGGAGCCGAACCCTGTTGATCCGAAGCCGCCCGAGCCGCGGGCGGTGGCGTCGAGCGTGTCGACCTCGCGTACGCGGGGTTGGACGACCGGCGCGATGACGAGTTGCGCGACGCGCATGGCGTGGGTGATCTCGAAGGGATCGTTGCCCAGGTTGATGAGCGCGATCTTGAGTTCGCCGCGATAGTCGCTGTCGATGGTGCCCGGGGCGTTGACGACGGTGACGCCGTGCCTGGTCGCGAGCCCGGAGCGCGGGCGGACCTGGCCCTCGAACCCCGGGGGGATGGCGAGGGCCAGCCCGGTGGGGATCAGGACGATCGATCCCGGCGCGATGCGCACAGACTCGGCGAGGCAGGCGGCGAGGTCCATGCCCGCGGCGCCGGCGGTCTGGTACGCGGGGAGCGCGGCGCGCGGGTCGAGCCGTCGGATGAGGAGGTCGGTGCTCACGCGGTGCGGGCCGCCGAAAGGGCGGCGAGGGTCATGGGGCCGATCATGATCCGCGGCGCGTGCTCGATGTCGCCCGGGAGTGAAGATCGTGGGGCGGGGTCGGAGGCGTCGCGCGATCTGGGCTCGCCGCCTTCGAGTTCCTGGAGCAGGCGGTCGTAGGCGTCGATGGTCCGGCGCGTAGCGGCGATGGCGTTCTCGAGGCTCGACGCGCCGGTGACGCGACGGAACAGGTCGCCCTCGTGCCCGCCCTCGCGGGCGGCCTGCTCGCTCTCGAGGAGTGCGTGGAGCAGTTGGCGCGCCTGATCGCGGGCGGCACGCGCCTCGTCGATGATCCGGGTGCGGTCGTTCATGAGCGGTCCTGCTCGTCGAGTGCGGGCGGGAGGCATCGCCGAGACATCAGCCCCCGCATGATTGGGAAAGCGTACACACAACCTTCACGCGGCAACAACCGACGCCGAGTTCTCCACACGCGCGGCGGCGTTCGAGTTTTGTACGGAGTATGGCACGCCCATTTCGGGGACGTGCCGCCGGATCACCTCCACCACGCGGGCGCGGTCGTGAAGGCTGCGCACGCCGGAGAGGTCGGCGACCATCGTGGTGAGGTCGATCTCCTCGCGCCCCGAGGCGGCGAGCGCCAGGATGCCCGGGAAGGGCGTGGGCACGAGCGCCTCGGCGTCGTACGCGAGTTCCTCGTGGAGTTTCTCGCCCGGGCGGGCGCCGGTGAAGATGATGTCGATCTCGCGCCCGGTCGGGGTCGAGGCGCCGGGGAGTCGCGGCTCGAACCCGTGGAGCATGACGAACCGACGCGCCAGGTCGAGGATGCGGATCGGCTCGCCCATGTCGAGCACGAAGATCGTGGGCGCTTCGCCCCGCGAGGTGTCGTGGGCGTCGATGGCGGCGGCCTGGATCACCAGCGTCGCCGCCTCGGCGATGGTCATGAAGTACCGGGTCATCCCCGGGTCGGTCACGGTGATCGGCCCGCCCTCGGCGAGTTGCGCGCTCCAGATCGGCAGCACGCTGCACGCGCTGCCCAGCACGTTCCCGAAGCGGACCATCGTGAAACTCGTGCGCGACCCGCCCCGCCCCCGGGCCGACGCGTTCATCCCCTGCACGTACATCTCGGCCAGACGCTTGGTCGCGCCCATCACGCTCGTAGGGTGGACGGCCTTGTCGGACGAGATCATCACGAACCGCTCGCACCCGGTGGCCAGGGCGGCGTCGGCGATGGACTTCGTCCCGAACAGGTTGTTCGTGACGGCGTGGGAGGGGTGGTCCTCCATGAGCGGGACGTGCTTGTGGGCGGCGGCGTGGAAGATCACGTGGGGCTTGTGGGCCACGAGGTGACGCAGCGTCTGCTCGGCGTCGACCACGTCGTGCAGGAGCGCCCGCCGGACGAGCGTCGGGTGGCTCCGGGCGATCTGGCGGTCGATCTCGAAGAGTGCGTTCTCGGCCCGCTCCATCAGGATCAGTTCCGCCGGGCGGAAGGTCGCCGCGATGCGGCAGATCTCCGAGCCGATGGACCCGCCAGCGCCGGTCACGAGCACCCGTCGCCCCTCGATGACGCGGGCGACGGCCCGCCGGTCGATGCCGTACGCCGTGCGCCCGATCAGGGCGGCAAGGTCGGTCACGCCGTCGAGCCCGCCGGGGCGGTGCGTCTCGTCGGCGGCGTCGGCACGCGCGAGCATGTCGGCCAGGGGCGTGACGACGCGCACGGGCACGCCGAGTTGACGCAGACGCGCGCGGGCCCGCAGCGCGAGCGACGGCACGCCCCGGGGAAGGCTGAGAATCGCCACGCTGAAGCGACGGGCGGCGTGCAGCCGGGGCAGGTCGTCGAGCGTGCCGAGCACTTCGAGCCCGGCCAGGCGGGTGCCGTGCGCGGGGGGCATGGCGGCGGTGGCGGTCTCGGCGACCACGCAGCCGAGGGGGCGGGGCGCGCCGTCGAGCGAGGCCAGTTGCGAGGCGACGCCCGCGATGGTGACGGGCGTGCCGATGACGACCGTCGCCCGCCAGAGCGGGTCGGGGGTGAGGGATGACTGCTGACCGGGCGAAGCGTCCTGCACGCCGGCTCCTTTCCGTAGGGCGTCCGCGTGCGTGCGGACGCGGAGGATGTATCGGTTATCCGGCTCTCCGGCCGATATTTCACGCCGGGAGGCCCCACGCCCGCCCGGGGTCGTGGAGGCAGTTCCCCCTTCGCCCGGGGAGAGTGCCGGCGCACGCTCGCGGCGGGCGGTGCGTGGGGGCGGATGGTGGCGACGGACGATCGACCTACGGTGGCGGCATGATCACCCGGCTGAGCGGCATCCTCGAACGCGTCGACGCCCACCACGCGGTGGTGGCGCTCGCATCGGGCGACCTGGCCTATGAGGTGATGCTGCCGACGTACCTGGCGCGGCGACTGGCGGCGCGGACGGGCCAGCGGGTGACGCTGGTGACGCAGCAGTTGTTCGAAAGCCCGAACCAGGGGGCGACGTTCGTGCCCCGGCTCATCGGGTTCGGCTCGGTCGAGGAGCGCCGGTTCTTCGAGGTGTTCACGACGGTCAAGGGCATCGGCCCGCGCAAGGCGCTGCGGGCGCTCGCGGAAGAGCCGGGAACGATCGCCGGGGCCATCGCGGCGCGCGACGCCCGGGCCCTGACGGCCCTGCCCGAGATCGGCAAACGCCTGGCCGAGACGGTGATCGCGGAACTCTCGGGCAAGGTCGAGGCGTTCCTGGCCCCTGCGGAAGCGGCGGCCCTGGACGCGCGGAGCACGTCACGCCCGACGGCCGACCCGGTGCTCGCCGACGCGGTCGAGGCGCTCATGGCGCTGGGCGAGACGCGAGGCGATGCGGAAGTGCTGGTGACGCGTGCGAAGGACCGGGCGTCCCGGCGCGAGCACGCGCTCGACAGCGTGGAACGCGTACTCGACGAGGTCTTCGCGGCCAAGGCGCGGTAGGCCTGCCGCCGCGGCGTGCCTTTGGGCCGCACAGAGTTTGACCCGCCAAACACCGCGTATAGTCCCCGATGCCCAGCGACACGGTCGAGGACTACGTCAAGGCGATCTACACGCTCCAGCGGGAGTCGCCCACGGGCGAGGCGACGGTCGTGCGCCTGGCGGCGACGCTGGGCGTGACCAAGGGCACGGTGACGGCGATGGTGCACACGCTGCGCCGGGCGAAACTGGCCGTCGCGCCGCGGTACGCGGGCATCCGCCTGACGGCGCGGGGCACGCGCCTGGCGCTCGATGTGATCCGGCGTCACCGGCTCATCGAGGTCTTCCTGGTCGACGTGCTCAAGTACGACTGGTCGGAGGTGCACGACGAGGCCGAGCGCCTGGAGCACGCGCTCTCGCCCACGCTGCTCGACCGGCTCGACGCGTTCCTGGGCCGGCCCGCGATCGATCCGCACGGGGACCCCATCCCCGACGCGTCGGGGCGGATGGCATCGCCGCGCGAGGTGCCGCTCCGCGCGATTCCGCCCGGGGAGGCGGCGGTCGTGAGCCGCGTGACGGACCAGGACCCGGCGTTCCTGGCGTTCGCCGCCCGCCACGGGCTGCGCCCGGGCACGCGGGTCACGCTGCTGGACGTGCAGCCGGCGGCTCAGTCCGTGCTCGTGCGTACGGGCGGGGCGAAGGAGGGCGGGCGTGGCGTGGCGCTGTCGTTCGCGGCGGCGGAGAAGGTGCGGGTCCGCCCGGAGGGGCCCGGGAAGGGCGGGCGACGGGGAGCATCAAAAGTTTGAACTATCGAACTTTTATCGGCTATACTCTCGGCATGATGCGTGCCTTCCTCCTGCTGCTGGCCGCGTGCCTGCTCGTCGCGTGCGATTCGTCGCCGGCCACGCCCGCGCCCGCCGGGCCGCTGCCGGGGCCGGGCGAGGGGCGTCCGCTGCAGGTGGTGGCGACGACGGGGATGATCGCCGATCCGGCGCGGGCGATCGCGGGTGATCGGGCGCTGGTCACGGCGCTCATCGCGCCGGGGATCGATCCGCACATGTACAAGCCGACACGCTCGGACGTGCAGCGCCTGCTGAACGCCGACGTCATTCTGACCAACGGGCTGCTGCTCGAAGGGCGCATGGGCGACGCCCTCGCCCGCGCGAGCGCCGCCGGGCGGAGCGTGCGGGCGGTCGCGGAACTCGTCGACCCGGCGCTGCGCCTGGCGGCGGAGGAGGAGGGCAAGGCCCACGACCCGCACCTGTGGATGGACCCCTCGGCCTGGGCGCGCGTGGTCGAGGTGATCCGCGACGTGCTCATCGAGGCCGATCCCGAAGGGGCCGAGACGTACCGGCGGAACTGCGCGGCGTATGTCGCGGAACTCGACGCGCTCGACGCGTATGCCAAGTCCCAGTTGGGCGTGATTCCCGCCGATCGCCGCGTGCTCGTGACAGCCCACGACGCCTTTCGCTACTTCGGGAGGCGGTACGACCTGACGGTGCTGGGCGTGCAGGGCATCTCCACCGAGTCGGAGGCGGGGCTGCAGGACATCGAGCGGCTCGTGTCGCTGCTGGTCGAGAGCCGGGTGCCGGCGGTCTTCGCGGAGTCGACGGTCTCGGACCGCAGCGTGCAGGCGCTGGTGGCCGGGGCGCGGGCCCGCGGGCACGCGGTGACGCTGGGCCCGAGCCTGTACAGCGATGCGCTCGGAGACGTCGATACGTACGAGGGGACGTACATCGGCATGATCGACCACAACGTGACGACCATCGCCCGCGCGCTGGGCGGCTCGCCGCCGGAACGCGGGATGCGGGGGAAACTCGCGAAGTGAGCACGCCCACCCCCACGCCCAGCCCTGCCCCCACGCCGCCCGCGGACTTCCTGGCGCGCCCGGAGCACTCGGCGGAAAGCCCGCTGTCGATCCACGCGGTGACCGTCGCGTACGACCGTCGCCCGGTGCTGTGGGACGTGGACTACGACGCGCCGGCGGGGACGCTCATCGCGATCGTCGGCCCCAACGGCGCGGGCAAGAGCACGCTCATCAAGGCCTGCCTCGATCTCGTCCCTCGCACGTCCGGGCAGGTGGCGCTGTGGGGGAAGCCCTATCGCGAGGTCCGCGCGCGCGTGGGCTACGTGCCCCAGCGAGAGAGCGTGGACTGGGATTTCCCGGTCTCCGCGCTCGACGTCGTGTGCATGGGGCGATACGCGAAGATCGGGTGGTTCCGCCCCGTGTCGAAGGCGCACACCGAGGCGGCCCGGGCGTGCCTGGCGCGCGTGGGCATCGCCGACCTCGCCGACCGCCAGATCAGCCGCCTGTCGGGCGGGCAGCAACAGCGGGTCTTCCTCGCCCGGGCGCTGGCGCAGGAGGCGGACCTCTACTTCATGGACGAGCCCTTCGCGGCGGTGGATGCGGCGACCGAGCGCGCGATCGTCGACGTGCTGCGGGCGCTCCGCAGCGCCGGCAAGACCGTGCTCGTTGTGCACCATGACCTCCAGACGGTGACGGAGTACTTCGACCAGGTGATCCTGCTCAACATGCGCGTCGTGGCGGCAGGCAGCGTGCGCGACGTCTTCACGCGCGACAACCTGCACAAGACCTACGGCGGACGCCTGACGCTGCTGTCGGAGGCGTCGGAGGCCCTGGCCCGGGCCGCGGCGGGGGAGCGGTGAGATGGCGGACTGGCGCGCGTCCGACCTGCCGACCCTGGGTGCGGTGCTCGAGACGCTGACGCTCCGCGCGGGGTTCAACACGACGTGCGTGATCCTGGGCTCCACGCTGCTGGGGCTGGCGGCGGGCGTCGTGGGCGTGTTCGCGCTGCTGCGACGGCGTTCGCTCATGGCCGACGCGCTCAGTCACGCGGCGCTGCCGGGCATCGCGCTCGCGTTCCTGTTCGTCGCGCCCTTCACCGGGCGGGCGCTGCTCCCGCTGCTGGCGGGCGCGGCGATTACGGGCGTGCTGGGCGTGCTCTGCGTGCAGGGCATCCTGCGCCACACGCGCCTGCGCGAGGACGCGGCGATCGGGATCGTGCTCAGCGTGTTCTTCGGCGTGGGCGTGGTGGCGCTCAGCGTGGTGCAGGCGCACGCGCCCAGCGGGGCCGCGGGGCTCGCGACGTTCATCTACGGGCAGGCGGCGACCATGCGCCCGGCGGACGTGGCGCTCATGGGCGTGCTCGCGGGCGTGTGCCTGGCGGGCACGACGCTGCTGCGCAAGGAACTCGCGCTCGTGTGCTTCAACGACGACTTCGCGCGCGTCGGCGGGTGGCCGGTGGGGCGGATCGACCTCGCGCTCATGGCGCTGGTCGTGCTCGTGACGGTGGGGGCGCTCCAGGCCGTGGGAATCCTGCTCGTGGTCGCGCTGCTCATCATCCCCCCGGTGACGGCGCGCCTGTGGTCCGATCGTCTGCGCGTGCTCGTCCCGCTCGCGGGCGGGTTTGGCGCGCTCGCGGGCTACCTGGGCGCGGCGGCGTCGGCGCTGCTGCCGAAGTTCCCGACCGGGGCCGTCATCGTGCTGACGGGGGGCGTGCTCTTCGTGCTGAGCCTGCTCTTCGCGCCCGCGCGGGGCGTGCTGAGCACGCTGCACCGGCGCGTGCGAACACGGCTCACCATCGCGTCGGACCACCTGCTGGAAGCTGCGGCGGAGACGACGCCCGAGGGGGCGAGCGAGCGCCACCTGCCGCTGGACGCGGCGCTGCTCGACGCGCTCGCGGCCCGGCGCGGATGGTCGGCGGGGCTGCGGGCGTGCGTCGTCTGGACGCTCCGCGGGCGCGGGCTCGCGGCGCGCGCTCCCGGCGGTCTGGCGCTCACGCCCGCGGGGCTGCGCCGCGGACGGCGCGTGGCGCGCACGCACCGCCTCTGGACGCGCTACCTCACGACGCACGCCGACATCGCGCCCACGCACGTCGACTGGTCCGTCGACCAGGTCGAGCACGTCCTGTCCGACGAACTCATCGCGCGGCTCGAGGCCGACCTGCGCGACTCACCCGCGAACGGCACGCCCAACGCCGACGCGCCGGGGGTGACGCGCCCATGACGCTGACCCCCGCGCTCGACCTGTTCCCGCTCGCCGCCGCGGTGCTCGCGGCCCTCACGTGCGCGCTCCTGGGCAACTTCCTCGTGCTTCGCCGCCTGAGCCTGATGGGCGACGCCATCAGCCACAGCGTGCTGCCCGGGCTGGTCATCGCGTTCCTGGTCGCGAGCGTGCGCAGCCCGCTGCCGATGCTCCTGGGGGCGGCGGTCGCGGGGGTCGTCACCGTAGGCCTGGTCGAACTCGTGAAGCGCCTCACGCGCGTCGAGCCCGGGGCCGCGATGGGCGTGGTCTTCACGCTGCTGTTCGCGCTGGGCGTGCTGCTGATCGAGTCCGCGGCGGCGCGCCACATCGACCTCGACGCCGACTGCGTGCTGCACGGGCAACTGGAACTGCTCGCGTGGTTCGATGCGCCGGCGTCGTGGCGTGACGTGTGGAACGTCGACACACTGCGGGCGGTGCCGCGCCAGGTCGTTCTCCTGGGCGTGGCGTTCGCGGCGGCGGGGGTGTTCGTGGGGCTGCTCTACAAGGAACTGCGCCTCGCCGCGTTCGATGCCGCCCTCGCGACGGCGCAGGGCTTCTCGGCGACGCTGCTCCACTACCTGCTGATGATCCTCGTCGCGCTCGCGACGGTGGCGGCGTTCGAGGCCGTCGGGTCGATCCTCGTCATCGCCATGCTCGTGTGCCCGGCGGCCGCCGCGCGCCTGCTGACCGATCGCCTGGGCCCGCAGATCGGCGTCAGCCTGCTCGCGGCGCTCGCGTCGGGCGTGCTGGGATACATCGGCGCGTCGGCGGTGCCCGCGGCCTTTGACGCCGACGCCGTCAACGCCGCGGGGTCGATCACGATCGTCTCGGGCGGCGTGCTGCTGCTCGCGATCCTCGCGTCGCCCCGGCACGGCGTGCTCGTGCGGCTGCTCCGCCGACGCGCGCTCGCGCGCGAGATCGCGCTCGATGACCTGCTCGCGGCCCTCTTCCGCGCGCGTGAACTCGATCAGCGCCCCGTCGCGCTGGGCACGCTCGCCTCGGTCGCGCCGGGCGTGCGTCTCGACACGCTCCTCGCGGGGGCGTCGCGCCTCGGGCTGGTCGACGTGCGTCCCGAGGGGGTGGGGCTCACGCCCGCGGGCGAAGCCCGTGCCGCGGACGTGGTGCGACGCCACCGCCTGTGGGAGTGCTATCTCGTGGACGAGGCCGGCCTGTCGCCCGATCACGTGCACCCGACCGCCGAGGCGCTGGAGCACACGCCGCTGCGCCCGCAGGGCGCGGGGCGGCTCGACCCGCACGGACGCCCGATCCCCGGCGCGCCGGGCGCGGGCGACAACGAGCCGTAGACGACCGCTCGCGCAGGTTTCACGATTCCGCGCTCGCCGGACGCGTTCGGGCGGCCCACAATCCGCCATGACCCTCATCCGACGCGTCGTCCTGTCGCTGTTCGCGTTCGTGCTGCCCGCGCTCGCCGTGCAGGCCGCGCCCCATCCCACCGACCCGCCCCTCCGCACCGGCTCGGTGATCTTCATCCACCCCGACGGCATGTCGGCCGCGACGTGGGAGATCGCGCGGGCGCTCTATGTCGGGCCCGACGCTGATCTGCACTGGGACCAGCTGCCCAGCATCGCCGTGTACCGGGGGCACCTCGCCGACAACTTCACCGCGTCGAGCAACGCCGGCGCGACCATCCACGCGAACGGCGTGAAGGTCGCGACCGATGCCTTCGGACGCTCCGCGGGCGGGGACGCGGGCACGGACCTGCTCGACGCCGACGGCCAACCCCGCTCCGTCGCGCTCCAGGCCATCCGGCGCGGGATGCCCGTCGCCCTCGTGCAGACCGGCGCGGCTCAGGAGCCCGGCACCGCGGCGTTCGTCGTCGCGAGCGCGAGCCGCCGGAATGACGACGAGATCTGCGCCGGTCTGCTCGAGTCCGGGGTGGACATCATGCTGAGCGGGGGCGAGCGGTACTTCCTGCCCGAGGGCGCCGCGGGCGTGCACGGCCCGGGCTCACGCAAGGACGGGCGCAACCTCATCGACGAGGCGCGGGCCAGAGGGTTCGAGGTCGTCCGCACGCGCGAGGAGTTGATGGCGCTCCCCGACTCGACGCGCCGCGTGCTCGGGCTCTTCGCGCACGACGCGACCTTCAACGAAGAGACCGAGGAGAACCTCGCCGCCGCGGGCAAGCCGCTCTTCGAGCCCCACGCCCCGTCGGTGGCGGAGATGACGAGCGTGGCGCTCCGCCTGCTGGCGGCCCGCGCGAGCCCGTTCCTGCTCGTGGTCGAGGAAGAGGGCACCGACAACTTCGGGAACAACAACAACGCCGCGGGCGTGCTCGAGTCTGTCCGCCGCGCGGACGAGGCGATCGGCGTCGCGCGGGCGTATGTGCATGAGTACCCCGACACCCTCCTGCTCACGACGGCGGATTCCGACGCCGGCGGCATGCGGGCGATCGGGCTCCGCACGTGGCCCGGACGGACGCTACCCCAGACCCTGCCCGCGCGCGACGGCAACGGCGCGCCGATCGACGGCGTGGCGGGGACGGGCACCGCGCCGTTCCTCGCGATGCCCGATCGCGCGGGCGTGCGACTGCCCTTCTACGTCGTGTGGGCGAGCGGGAACGACCTGTCCGGGGGCATCCTCGTGCGTGCCGACGGGCTGAACCGCCACCTCGTGCGGGGCTCGATGGACAACACGCAGATCGCCGAGGTGATCCGCGCCACGCTGTTCGGGCAAGCGCCGGCGAAACTCCCCGTGATCGGGCGGTAGGGCAAAGCGGACATCGGACGCGGACAGCGAGCGGCGGACAGCAGATTGGAACGGGCCCAGCACCGGTTGAGACGGCAAGCGCAGCGCCGCGCACGCCCAGCGGTGGTTGAGGAGATCGCCGCGAGCATGTCGTGCAGCGGCTACTTCGGCGGGTCGATCGTGAACACGGTCGGCATCGTGTGGATGCGCATGATGCTGTCGACCGACACGTCGAGGTCGCCCGCGTACGTACCGGGCGTGTCGGCCATGAGGCGGAACACGATGGAGATCGTGCTGTTGGCCCGCATAGGGACGTCCATGGTGTAGGTGTGGTACCCGTTGGCGGGGTCGTAGCCGGCGTGCATGGGCGTGACGCCGACGACGGTGACGCCGTCGAGCAGCGTGCCGTGGAAGTCGATGTCCTTCACGACGCGCGCATTGCCTGAGGTGTCGGCGACGGTGATGGTGATCTCGAACTCGCTGCCCGCGCGGATGCCCGCGGGGATCGCCGACGTGATCGTGACGTTCTTCGGCGGGCCGGTGTTGTTCGAGAGCCACCACGACGCGAAGACGGCCCCGCCGATGCAGGTCACGGTGAGCACGCCGAGCACGCCGATCAGGATGCCGAGGACGGTCTTGTTCATGGTGCGGTCCTGGCGAGAGTGGGTCGAGGGTCGCGCAGAGACGCGGAGAGCGCAGGAGCAGGAGTGGGGGCGGTGGCCTTATCCCCCCGCGCTGCCCTCGCCCCCGGGCAGGGTCATGGACCACGGGTTGAGGTACTCGTCGATCGCATCGCGGGTGATGGTCTTCCCGTTCACGTCCTTGGTGCCGACGACGCGTTCGTAGGCGAGGGCGCGAACGGTCTTGCCGGCCTTGAAGGCGTCCTTCGCGAGGGCCGCGCTCGCGTCGTAGCCGATGACCGGCACGAGCGTGGTGCACATGGCGAGCGAGCCCTCGATGAGGCTCGCGCACCGGGCCTCGTCGACGCCCAGCCCGCGCAGCAGGTTCTCGTCGAACATGCGGCAGGCGCGGGCGAGCAGGTGGACGGACTCGAGCAGGCTGTCGGCCATCACGGGCATGGCGACGTTGAGGTCGAGCAGCGAGCCCACGCCCCCCAGCCCGCCCGCGCAGACCGTCGCGTCGTTGCCGATCACGCGGCAGCAGACCATCATCATGCTCTCGCAGATGACGGGGTTCACCTTGCCGGGCATGATGGACGATCCCGGCTGCACCGCGGGCAGGACCAGTTCGCCGATGCCGCAGCGTGGCCCAGAGCCCAGCCAGCGGATGTCGTTGGCGATCTTCGAGAGGCTGACCGCGATGGTCTTGAGGTGCCCGCTGGTCTCGACGTACGCGTCCTTGGCGTGCTGGGCCTCGAAGTGATTCACGGCCTCGCGGAAGTGCACGCCCGTGCGCCGCGTGAGCTCCGCCGCCACCAGCGAGCCGAACTGCTCGTGGCAGTTGATGCCCGTGCCGACGGCGGTGCCGCCGATGGCGAGTTCGCCCAGGGTGTGGAGCGCGCGGTGCAGACGTTCCTCGGCGTGGCGCATCTGGCTGGCGTACCCGCTGAACTCCTGGCCCAGGCGGATGGGCGTGGCGTCCTGCAGGTGGGTTCGCCCGATCTTGACGATCTTGTCCCAGCGCTTGGCCTGGGCTTCCAGGCGGGCCGCGACGGCGCCGACGGCGGGGAGCAGTTCGTCCTTGATGAGCACCGCCGCGGCGACGTGCATCGCCGTGGGGAAGGTGTCGTTCGACGACTGGCCCATGTTCACGTGGTCGTTGGGGTGGACGCCTCCCTCGCGGATCCACGCGGGGTCCTTCGAGCGCCCGATGGGCTGGTGGCGCCGGACGCAGACGAGGTTCGCGATGACCTCGTTCACGTTCATGTTGGTCGACGTGCCGCTCCCGGTCTGGTAGACGTCGACGGGGAAGTGCTTGGCGAGCCCGCCCATGGAGGCGAGCCCGTCCTCGATCTCCTTGCAGGCGTCGCAGATCGCGCCGGCGCGGGCCTTGTCGAGGCGCTTGAGGCGCAGGTTCACGGTCGCGCACGCCGCCTTGAGCGTGGCGTAGGCCCGGATGACCGGCTCGGAGACGGGGCGTCCGGAGACGGGGAAGTTCAGGACCGCGCGCTGCGTGCTGGCGCCGTAGAGGACGTCCGCGGGGACTTCCATCTCGCCCATGGTGTCCTTCTCGGAGCGGGTCGAAGCGTTCGACGCCTTCGCGGGGCGGGCGGGCGATTTCTTGGCGTTCTTGCTCGTGACGCGTGTCGGGGTGGATTTCGTGCGTGCCATGCCGGAGTGTAGTGGCGTTCAGTCCGCCAGCATGCGCTGATACCACGCCACGTCGCGCCAGGCGCCCATCTTGTGCCCGACCTCGCGGAAGACCCCGACGCGGACGAACCCGGCCCGCGCGTGCAGGCGCTCCGATGCGTCGTTGGGCACCACCACCCCGCCCACGAGCGTGTGGAACCCCGCCGCCCGGCACGCCTCGACGAGCGCCGCGTAGAGGCGCGTGCCCACGCCCCGCCCGTGCATCGCGGGGACGACGTAGATCCCCACTTCGGCGGTGCGGTCGTAGGCGGCCCGATCGCGCCAGCGACCGGCCTTGGCGAACCCCGCGAACACGCCGGCGACCTCGGCGACGAGGTACGGGTAGCGCGCGCCCTGGGCCTCCCACGCCGCACGCAGGGCCGCAGGTTCGTCGGGCGTGGTGCCGAAGTGGATGGGCGTGTGGAGGATGAAGTGGGAGGTGAGGGCGGCGATGGCGTCGAAGTCCGTCGTCCGCACGCCGCGCACCGTGACGGCGTCGCTCATGGTGAAATCATACACGGCGCTCCCGCGCCGGCGTCTCCGCACGGGGCCATAATCACCCATGCCGCACACCATCGTCGTGACAGGCGCCTCCCGCGGGCTCGGGCTCGAGTTTGTCCGCCAGTGCCGGGAGCGGGGCGACCGGGTCATCGGCGTGGCGCGGACCGACTCGGCGGACCTCCGCGCCCTTGCGCACGAGGTGATCCTCGCGGACGTGACCGACGCCGACGGGCTGGCCCGGCTCGGGCGCGCGCTCGAGCCCCAGGTGGCGGACATCCTCATCAACAACGCGGGCGTCTCGTCGCAGGCGGCGAAACTCGACCAGTGCACGCCCGAGGAACTCGAGCGCGTCTTCCGCGTGAACACGATCGCGCCGCTGATGGTGGCTCGGGCGGCGCTCCCCGCGCTGCGTCGGGGCTCGCGCCGGTTGGTCGTGAACATCTCCAGCCAACTCGGGAGCATCGCGAACAACACCGGGGGGTCCTCGTACCCCTACCGCGCGTCGAAGTGCGCCCTGAACATGCTCACGGTGTGCCTGGCCAACGAGTTCCGCCCCGACGGGATCGCGTTCGTCGCGATGCACCCCGGCTGGGTCCGCACGGACATGGGCGGGCCCAAGGCTCCCCTGGCCCCGCACGAGAGCGTCCGGGCGATGCTCGCCACCATCGGCACCACGCCCGGGCACACTCTCTCGCTGGATCACTCCGGCGCGTTCCTGAACTACGACGGCTCGACGTTGCCTTGGTAGCCCCGCGGGCCCGGGGAGGCACGTACAATGTCGCGTGACCACCACGGCCCCACAGCGCGGCTCCGACGTTGTCACCGACGGCATGCGCGTCGAGGTCCGCCCCGAGTACCTCCCCGAGCAGAGCCGCCCCGACCAGCACAAGTGGGTCTTCGCGTATCGCGTGCGCATCACGAACCAGCGGACGCACCGCGCACGCCTCATCAGCCGTCACTGGATCATCGTCGACGCCGACGGCGACCGGCACGACGTGGTGGGCGAAGGCGTCGTGGGGCTCCAGCCCACGCTCGCCCCGGGCCAGTCGTTCGAGTACAGCAGTTACTGCCCGCTCGAAACGCCCTGGGGGACGATGGAGGGCGCGTACACCTTCGAGAACGACGACCAGACGCGCTTCGATGTCGCCGTCGGACGGTTCTTCCTCATCTCGTCGACGTAGCGGCGCCCGCGCCACCCCGCACCCATGCCGCCGCACGACGCGAGCACGACCATGACCATCGTCCTCAACGGGCAGCCCACCGACGTTCCCGACGGCGTGACCGTCCGGGCGCTCGTCGAGCGCCTCGGGCTGGGCACGGCGGCCGCCGCGGCCGAGGTCAACCAGCGCCTCGTCCCCCGACGCGAGCACGACACGCGTGTGCTGTCGCCGGGCGACCGCGTCGAGATCGTCACGCTCGTGGGCGGCGGGTGATCGCCCGGCGCCGCTAGAGTTCCGCGTGAGCACGCCCACCGATCCTTCCCCGACCCCCTTCCGCCTGTGCGGGCGCTCGTTCGAATCCCGGCTCATCGTCGGGACCGGCAAGTACGCGACGATGGACCTCATGCGCGACGCCCTGGCTGCGTCGGGGTGCCAGGTGGTGACGGTCGCGGTGCGGCGCGAGCGCCTGCTGAACGCCGAGGGGCGGAGCCTGCTCGAGTTCCTCGACCTGTCGCGGCTCACGGTGCTCCCGAACACCGCCGGGTGCTTCACGGCGGATGACGCCGTGCGCGTCGCGATGCTGGGGCGCGACATCCTGGAGCAACTGAGCAACCCCGGCGCGTCGTGGGTGAAACTGGAAGTGCTGGGCGACAAGAAGACGCTGCTCCCCGACCCCGCCGCCACGATCGAGGCGACGCGCACGCTGGTGCGCGAGGGGTTCGACGTGCTGGCGTACACGAGCGACGACCCGATCGCGGCGGTGCGGATCAAGCAGGCCGGGGCCCGCTGCGTGATGCCCGCGGGCAGCCCCATCGGCTCGGGCCAGGGCGTGCTGAACCGCGCGAACATCGCGCTGTGCCTGGAACTGTTGCGAGAGAACGACCCCGAGTACCCGGTGATCGTCGACGCGGGGGTGGGGGCAGCGAGCGACGTGGCGGTGGCGATGGAACTCGGGGCCGACGCGGTGCTGCTGAACACCGCCATCGCGCAGGCGAAGGACCCCGTGACGATGGCGCACGCGATGCGTCACGCGTGCCTGGCGGGGCGCCAGTCGTACCTCGCGGGGCGGATCCCGCGCCGGCGGTACGCGTCCGCATCGAGCCCGTGGGAGGGGCACATCGCGTCGATCCCGGGCGAATAGCCCCCCAACGCCCAGCGAACAAGCCCCGGCGAATCGCCGGAACGCCGTCCTGACCGCCGCGTCTAACCCTGGAACTTCGCCCGTCGAACCCCGCGCCCCGGAGCCCCCGATGCACCGACCCGCCCTGATCCTCGCGACCCTCGCCCTCAGCGTGCCGGCGTTCGCCCAGACCACGCCCGGGCGCCCGACGCGCTCCCCTGCGACCCCCGCCACGCCCGCGCAGCCCGCGCCCACGCAGCCGGCGCCGATGACCCCCGCCGCACCGGTCGCCCCGGCGGACGCGCAACGCGAGCCCCCGACGTTCGGCCCGTACATCGAGCAGACGAACTGGCGTGACCTTGCGCTCACCGCGAACATCACGGTGAACTCCGACTCGCCCACCGAGAAGATCCAGTACCGCGACCCGTTCACCGGGCAGATCGTCGAGTTGCCCGTCGTCCGCCCCTTCGAGTTCCGTACGCTCGCGATGATCTTCCCCGTGCTGCCCTCCACGGGGTCGAGCGATCCCTACCCGCGCGAGGTCCGCGGCTCGCTCTCCCTGAACGGGCGCACGGTGGACGATTCGCCCGAGTACATGACGGGATACCCGGGCGGCGTGCGCTACGCACGCTTCGACGCGGGCGACAACACCTCGACCACCTTGTGCCGCCAGGTGCAACTGGAGATCGTGCTGCCGATGCGCTGCTACCGCACGCGCTTCGACGAAGCCGCGGCCCTGCGCGTGCCCTGGCCCACCGGCGCGTGGCCCGACGAGGCCGCCTCGTTGCTCCGCCCGCAACTATTTATCGAGACGGGCATCGACGCGCAGGGCAAGGTGCGTGAGTTCGACCCCCAGCCGGTGAAGGACGCCCTCGCCCGCTTCCTCGGCGAGGAACAGATCCGCGATCCGAAGCGCGTGAACCCCGTCGCCCTCGCGAAGATCCTGACCGGGAAGGTCTGGTCGAACATCCAGATCGAAGGTGACGGCGTCGCCGGGACCCGCACCGGCGAGATCGCCGGGCTCGACCTGAAGCCCCCCGCGTGGACGCTCCGCGATCGGCGTGGCTCGCCCCACGACGTCAACACCCTGCTCGTGGCGCTCATGCGCGAGGCCGGCCTGCCCGCGCGCGTCGTCGTCGGGTGGGATGTTTCGTCCTCGGGCGACAAGTTCCTCAAGAGCGGCTCGCGGCGCAACTCGCTGCGCGCCTGGGTCGAGTTCTGCCTGTACGACGAGGCGAACAACACCATCAACTGGGTTCCGGTCGATGTCGTGCGGATGCGCGCGACCACCAGCCGCCCGCCGGCCCTCACGCAGAACTGGCGGTTCTTCGGCACGCACCCGGACCTCGACTCGGTCGCGCCCTTCGCCTTCCACTATCACCCGCCCACCGACGTGGCGTCCTACGGCTTCCCGGGGTTCTGGGGGTGGTTCGTCACGCCCGTCACGCCCGCGGGGGCCGAGCAGTTCCTCCGGTTCTCGGCGGCGGCGCTCCCGGTGCGCGGCGGGGAGCCCCCGCGCGACCCCAAGCGTCTCGACGAACCCCCGCCCCGGCGCAGGCCCTGAGCACGCGAACCCCCGGCTTCGGTACCATCCCGATCCACCGGAGGCCGCCATGCCCAGACCCGTCTCGCTGTTCACCGGCCAGTGGGCCGACCTGCCCCTGGCCACGCTCGCGCCCATGGCGCGGGACTTCGGCTACGACGCGCTCGAACTCGCGTGCTGGGGCGATCACTTCGACGTCGCCCGCGCGCTCGACGAGCCGGCGTACTGCGACGGCGTGCGCGCCCTGCTCGCGAAGCACAACCTGAACGTCCACGCCATCTCGAACCACCTCGTCGGCCAGGCGGTCTGCGACGTGATCGACCATCGGCACAAGGGCATCCTGCCCGCGCGGGTCTGGGGCGACGGCGCGCCCGAGGGCGTGCGGGCGCGGGCCGCGGAGGAGATGATCCGCACGGCCAAGGCCGCGGCACGCCTGGGCGTGCGCGTCGTCAACGGGTTCACGGGTTCGAGCGTGTGGCACATGCTCTACTTCTTCCCGCCGACGTCGGCGAAGGACATCGACGCGGGGTTCGCGGACTTTGCGCGGCGCTGGCACCCGATCCTCGACGCCTTCGACGCGGCCGGCGTGCGCTTCGCGCTCGAAGTCCACCCGACCGAGATCGCGTACGACATCCACACGGCCCGGCGGGCGCTGGCGGCCCTGGACAACCGTCCGGCGTTCGGGTTCAACTTCGACCCCAGCCACCTCATCTGGCAGGGCGTCGATCCGGTGAAGTTCATCGACGCCTTCCCCGAGCGGATCTATCACTGCCACGTGAAGGACGCCGCCCGGCGCCTCGACGGCGAGTCGTCGATCCTCGCGTCGCACCTGGGCTTCGGCGATCACCGTCGCGGGTGGGATTTCCGCTCGCCCGGGCGGGGCGAGATCGACTTCGAGGCGATCATCCGCGCGCTGAACCGAATCCGCTACGACGGCCCGCTGAGCGTGGAGTGGGAGGACTCGGCGATGGCCCGCGAGCACGGCGCGCGCGAGGCCGCTGCGTTCGTGCGCAGGCTCGACTTCGCCCCCGCGTCGGGCGCGTTCGACGCGGCGTTCGAGAAGCGCTGATCCCCGGCGCCGCGTTCCTTGATTGAGGAGATTCACGCATGACGCCGCTGACGTTCGGCATGGTGGGGGGTGGGCAGGGGGCGTTCATCGGCGCGGTGCACCGCACCGCGGCGTGCCTGGACCATCGCGCCCGGTTCGTCGCGGGGGCGCTCTCGTCGACGCCCGAGCGGGCGCTCGCGTCGGCGAAGGACCTGGGGCTCGCGTCCGACCGCGCGTACCCGACGTGGCAGGCGATGCTGGAGGGCGAGCGCGCCCGCCCCGACCGGATCGACTTCGTCTCGATCGTGACGCCCAACCACGCGCACTTCGAGCCCGCGCTCGCCTTCGTGGAGGCGGGGTTCCACGTGGTGCTCGACAAGCCGATGGTGCTGAACGCCGAGCAGGCGACGCGCCTGGTGCAGGCGGTCGAGGCGGCGGGCGTGGTGTGCGCGGTGACGTACAACTACACGGGGTACCCGATGGTGCGCCAGGCGGCGGAGATCGTGCGCACGGGGGACCTGGGCGCGGTGCGGCGCGTGCACGCGGAGTATCACCAGGGGTGGCTGGCGACGCCGCTGGAGGCGGCGGCCCAGAAGCAGGCCCTGTGGCGGACGGACTCCGCGCAGGCGGGCGCGGGCGCGGTGGGGGACATCGGCTCGCACGCGGAGAACCTCGTCGCGTACGTGACGGGGCTGGGGATCGAGTCGCTCCTGGCCGACGTGTCGACGCACGTGCCCGGGCGGCGCATCGACGACGACGCGTCGGTGCTGCTGCGCTTTGCGAACGGCGGGCGGGGCGTGCTGAGCGCGTCGCAGGTCTGCGTGGGCGACGAGAACAACCTGTCGCTCCGCGTCTTCTGCGAGAAGGGGTCGCTCGCGTGGCGCCAGGAAGAGCCCAACACGCTGTACCTGACGCTCGCCGACGGGCAGCAGCGACGGATCACGCGCGCGGGGGCCGGCGCGGGGGCGGCGGCGGGGCGGGCCACGCGCCTGCCCGCGGGGCACCCGGAGGGGTTCTACGAGGCGTTCGCGAACATCTACCGCGGGGTGATCGAGGACATCCTGGCCCGGCGCGAGCGCCGCCCGCACACGCCCGATTATCCGACGGTGCACGACGGCGCGCGGGGCGTGCGGTTCATCGAGCGGGTGCTGGCCAGCCGCGGGCAGTGGGTGGCGTTCTAGGTGGATGGCGCGCGGGCGGGGCGGTGCGTGGTTATCACCCCTGGGTTCCCCGAACGTCCGTGAAGTCGGCGGGGCGGCGGTCCGATGACGCAGGGTTGGGAGGCGCCATGTCCACCGACCCTCGCCGGAACCAGAGCCCGTCGGACCCCGTGCGCAGCACGTTCCGCGATGATCCGGAGATGCGGGAGATCGTGCTGCTGTTCGTGAACGAACTGCCCGCGCGGGCGCAGGCGTTTACCGACGCGTGGAACACGCGCCGGCTGGATGATCTGCGTCGGCTGGCGCACCAACTTCGAGGGTGTGGGGCGTGCTACGGCTTTGCGCCCCTGGGCGACGCCGCCGGTCGCGTGGAGGAGTCGCTGCGCGACCTGAGCGTGCCCGAGGCGGACGAGGTGGACTACCTGCGGCTGGCGGTCGAGGAACTGATCGATCTGTGCCGTCGCGTGGCGCCATGACACCCACCCCGCCGAACTCGCTCGCGCTCCCGTTCGACTCGTTGCGGGACGAGCCGCGCCAGTCGGTGCTGGTCGTGGACGATTCGCCGGACGTGCACCGCCTGCTGCGGGTGAAACTGCGTCGTGCGGACCTGGAACTGCAGCACGCGCACTCGGGGCCCGAGGCCTTCGAGATGCTGGGGGTGTCGCTGCCCGACGCGATCCTGCTGGACCTGGACATGCCGGGGATCGACGGGCTGACGGTGCTGCGGCGGCTGAAGAGCGACGAGCGGACGCAGCACATCCCCGTGATCGTGATCTCGAGCATGAAGCGCCCCGAGGACAAGGTCGCGGCGTTCGACATCGGCGCGTCGGATTACGTGACGAAGCCCTTTGATCTCACGGAACTCCGCGTGCGCCTGCAGGCGGCGCTGCGCCTGCGCCAGCTGCTCACGCTCCTGGCGCAGCGGGCGAAACTCGACGGGCTGACGGGCCTGTGGAACCGGGCGTTCTTCGAGGAGCGCTGGCAGCAGGAGCACGCCCGGGCGGCACGCCACGGGCACCCGCTGAGCCTGGCCATCCTCGACCTCGACCACTTCAAGAGCATCAACGACACGCGCGGACACCCCGTGGGCGACGCGGTGCTCGAGGGGTTGGCTCGCATCCTGAGGCGGGAATCGCGGCAGACCGACTGCCCGTGCCGGTACGGCGGGGAGGAGTTCGCGCTGATCATGCCCGACACGCACGTGGCCGACGCGCTGCACGTGTGCGAGCGGGTCCGCGCGGGGGTCGAGGCGGGCGCGTTCCCCGGGTGCGAGGGGATCCGGGTGACGATCTCTGCGGGAGTGGTGGGGGCGCCGACGGCCGAGGGCACGTCCCCCGCCGCGTGGGTGCGCGCCGCCGACGCGAACCTGTACGCCGCCAAGAAGGCCGGGCGGAACCGCGTGGTGGCGTCTGACCTGGTGCCCCCGCCCGTCGAGACGCGGAGCGACGCGCAGCGCCGGGCGGCGTGAGCGTGCGGGACACGCGAGGGGCGCTCGGCGGGCAGCATCAGAACGGGATGATGATCCCGGCGTAGACCATGAGCGAGTCGCGGGAGGGGTTGTCGTCGTCGCCCTGGACGCGCGCGTTGGAGACGTGGGCCCAGCGCACGCCGACCTGCCCGCGCCAGCCGCGCGTCTCGTCGACGAGGAACGTCATGCCCAGCCCGGCGCGGGGCGTGAAGTTGAAGCTGGTCCCGTTGTCTGGCACGTCGTCGGTGGTGAACAGCACCCCGATGCCGACGTCCGCGTAGATGCTGTACGAGCGTTCGTTCACGAAGTGCCATCGGAAGACCAGGTTGGGGTTCACGCCGAAGGTGCTGTCGTCCGCGAGGTCGTATCGCCAGAGTACGAGTTCGCCGGTGATCTCGACGTCGTCGGCGATGAAGTACGACACGCCCAGGTGCACGGCGAAGTCGGTCGCTTCGTTGAAGTTGTCCGCCACGCCGGCACCGCCGGAGAACCACCACGAGCCCTCGGCGCCGAAGCGTTGGGCCGCGGGTGCATCCGGGGGCTCGTCGAGGGGCGCGCGGAGCGAGATCTCGTTCGTCCACGTCGGTCGGGCGAGCGACTCGGCTTCGGCGTCGGCCCCGCGGGCCGGCACCCCGCCCGTGAGCAGCACGCACGCCACACCGATTCCGACGCCCACGCCCCGCACGCGAGTGGTTCTCATAGGGCGGTAGACTAGCCGCGTGCCCGACGATCAACACAACACCCGTGATCCGACAGACCCTTCCGAGCGGCTCCGGCGGCTCGAAGAGGCGGCGGGGTTCACGTCGCACGACGTGGATCAACTCCGCGAGGCGGTGCTGGCGGTCGAACGCCGCCTGCGGCAGATGGTCGAACGCCTGGCCCGGCTCGAAGCACGCCTCGACGGGCTAGCCGACCCGGACCCCGACGCCGAGGGAACTGATGCGCCGGGCGCCGAGCCGCAGCAGCCCGGCCCGGGCTGAGGTCGCACCGGGGGGTACACTGGGCTGGTGGCCGCTCCGCTCTGGGTACCCCGGCGGGGCTTGAGGAGTCAGCAGGGATGTCGACGCCCGTGGTTCGAGCGCCCGGAGAAGGCGAGACCCTCGACATTGTCGGTGATATCGCGCGCATCCTCGTGGACTCCGAGGCCACGGGCGGTGCGTGCGTGATCTTTGAACTCACGACCTCGCCCGGCATGGGCCCGCCCCTGCACCGGCACCGGCGCGACGACGAGCACTTCTTCGTCCTCGCGGGCACGGCCCGGTTCGTCATCGACGGGCGCGAGATCGTGCTCGGGCCCGGCGGCTTCGCCAAGGCCCCGCGGGGCAGCGTCCACACCTTCACCAACCCCGGGTCCACCCCGCTGCGGATGCTTATCACCTGCACGCCCGGCGGGCTCGAGGCGCCGTTCCGCGAGGCGCATCGTCTCTCGGACGCCGATCGGCGAAGCCCGGCGGTGCTCGGCGCGATCTTTGCGAAGTTCGACATTGACATCCTCGGGCCACCGCTGAGCACGCCCGACGCGACCTAAGCACGGCGTGCGGAAATTCCCGGGGAACGCCCGCAACCGGGTTCTCCGCCTGGCGGTACACTCATGCGGGGTAATCCCCGGCGGAGGCGTTCGCGTGGCGTTCGGCATGACCCGATCGCAGGAGCAGCGGCTGATCGCGAGTGCGGCGGCGGGTGATCGTGCCGCGTGCGACGCGCTGATCCGCTCTCACCAGCAGGGCGTGTACGCGTACATCCTGCGGCTGTGCGGGCGGCACGACCTGGCCGAGGACGTCGTGCAGGAGGCGTTCATCCGCGTCCTGATGAACCTGGACCGGTTCGACCCGCGCTACCGGTTCTCGACGTGGCTGTTCACCATCGCCCGCCGGGTGTTCCTGAACGCCGTGGAGAAGCGCCGCCCGGCGAGCGACACCGACCGCGTGGGCGAGACCTCCGGTCGCGCCACGCCGGTGGGGACGGCGATCGAGGCCGACGAGCGCCACGTGACCTGCAGGGACGCCGTGCAGAAGGCGCTGCTCACGCTCTCGCTGGATCAGCGCGAGGTGATCGTGCTGTTTCACCAGCACGAGTGGCCGATCTGGCTGATCGCCGAGCACCTGCGGATGCCCGAGGGCACCGTGAAGAGCCATCTGCACCGCGGGCGGGCCAAACTCCGCGACGCGCTGGAGCGTGACGCCGCCGCGGTGGTCACGCTCGTGAAATCCGGCGACCTGGAGGGCGCGCGATGACGCACGACCCCCACAACACCCACGACCCTCGGCGTGTGTCGCGCGCGACGGATCGCGCCGTCAACCGCATCCTCGACGCCGAGAGCGAGGGCGCGCTGCACCAGGCGCGTCGGCTGACGCGCGAGGCCCGCAACGCCGGCCTGCCGATCGACGACGCGCTGGCACGCACGCGCCGGGCCGTTGCGTCGCTGCACGCGCTGCCCGAGGGGATCGACGTGCGGTCGCGCGTGCTGGGCGAGTTGGGGCGTGCCGGCGCGGTGGTGCCGCGTCGTGCCCGTCGGCGGATCTCGGCGGCCCGTGCCGCGGTGTGCTGCGGGCTGCTCGGCGCCTTCGCGTCGTACGCGCTTGTCCAGCGGTTCGCCCCCGCGCCGCCCGCGTCGGTGGAGGCGCCGGTGTCGCACCTGGTCGAGGTGGGTCGGGCCGATCTCGCGTCGTCCGCGCGGTCGCTGGCCGAGGCGCTGGGCGCGTTGCAGGACGAACTGACGCGTCCGGTCGGGCGGATGGTGCACGCCGCCGCCACGCCCCGCCCCTTCCCGGGCGAGGCGCTGCGCCTGGGGAGCACGCACGCGTACGACCCGCCCACGGGGAGCCTGGCACAGTTTCACATGGACGCGCCCTCCGCGCTGCTCACGATTGTCGACGTGACGCCCGACGGGTTGAGCGTGCGTACCGCCTCGGCGTCGAACTCGCCCACGCGCCGGCTCGTCGACGAGCGCGCGACCGCCTTCCCGTGGGGGCTGATCATGGGCTCGGCCCGTCCCGCGCCGTGCACGACGCACGGCGTCGGCGACGCGTGCCCCGCCGACGGGTCGTGCGGGGAGCGACGGTGAGCAGTCCGCGCGTGGGGGTGGTCGTGAATCGGCGGCGTGCGCAACCGATGCTCCCGCGTGTTATCGCGAGGGGCTTCGCCGCGGGCCTGGGCCTGCTCGTCGGCGGGTCGCCCGCGCACGCCGAGCCCGACCTGGAGATGCTCGCACGCCTGCCCGCGTCGAGCGAGTTCGTCGTGGCCGGGGGCAACCTGCGCGACGTGCTGCCGACGCCCGGCTGGCGCGGGACGGCCCGGTTCCTCGACGAACTCGGCGCCTGGGCGCGCACCGCCGAGGCCTGGGGCGAGATCGCCCGCGCGCTGGGGCTGACGCCCGACGCCGCCCTGGACGAGATCGTGGGTTCGCAGGTGGTGTTCGCGATGCGCGGGCTCGACGCCCCGGGCGGCCCGGAGCACGCGCTGCTCTGCGAGGTCTCGACGGACACGGAGAAGCGTCTGCGCGAGCGGCTGCGCCCGGCGCCGCGCGCGGTTCTCCAGCGGCTGCCGATCCTCGCGCTCGAGAACGGCGCGTTCGACGTCTCGACGTGGATCCCGCCCGGCGCGGGCGGACGGGCCCGCCTGCTCGTGACCCCGCGCGGGAGCGAGCGGCTCTTCGACGACCTGCTCCCCGCCCTGCGCGACGCGTCCCCGCCCGATGCGCTCCGCGGCACGCCGAGCCTGGCCGCGCTGGGCACGCTCCCGCATGGGGCGTTGGGCGTCATCTCCCGTCGCCCGGGCGGGGCGGGTGATGAGCGGTTCATCGCGGCGTCGATCCGCGTCGATGGGCCGACGGTGACGACGGAGATGCTCGCGACGCGCGACATGGTCCTGCCGGTCCGGGCGCCGGCGGCGGTGCTCGAAGCCCGCGCCCCCGACGCCTGGCCCTCGCACGCCGTTGCCGCGCTCGCGCAGGACGCCACGCTGCTGGTGGTCGGTTCCCCCCGCGAGCAGCCGCTGGACCTCGATGCCGACCTCGGGGGCGGGCGGGTGCGTACGACGATGCTCCTGTCGCTGCTGGGGATGCTGCAACTCCCGCCCTCGCTGGAGCGGCGCATCGACGGCGTGGCGCTCGTGGGCGTGCACGAGATCGATCCGAACGCCGACGCCGGGTTCGCCATCTCCATCGCCATCCCGGTGCGTGACGTCGAGGCGTACGCCCCGATGGCCGACCGCTGGGGCGTCTCGCTCGCGGGTGAGGAAGGGCTGGAACTGCCCCCGGCGCCGCTCGGCAGCGTGCGGGTGCTCTCGGTGGCGGGCGAGCGTTCGCCGGTGCTGAGCGGGCTGGCGCGTCCGGGCGGGTCGATCGCGTGGACCTACGCCCGGGCCGCGGGCACGCCCGAGGGTTGGTGGGTGCTGCACATCCGCATGGCGCGGGGCGACGAGGCCCGCGCCGCCGAGGCCGCCCGCGCGCTCGCCGAGCACCTCGAACTCCCGCTCGACGCACGCGACCCCGGACTGTTCCGCCTGCTGATCCGCCCGGCGCGGCTCACGACGCTGCTGCGCCGCGATCGCGCCCCCGGGCCCGACGAACCCAGCGACGCCCTGCGAGTCTTCCGCTGGATCGATCGGTTTGAATCGACGCTGTGGCGTGCCGACGCGGGGCTGGTCCGCGGGCGGCTCACGCTGCGCGTGAGCGAGGACTCGCTCGCGGCTCCATCACCGGCGCCGACGCCGTAGGAGCGCGAGCACACCCGTCGCGAGGGGAAGGGCCGTGCCGGGCGATGGCACCACGGCGTACGACACGCGGACGTTGTCGATGCCCCAGGATTCGTCGTTCATCCCCTGCAGGCCTTCGTCGGCCCAGGTGATGACGATGGGCACGCTGGGCTCGACGCGGAAGGTGCGGGTGATCGATCGGTAGATGGAGTCGTTCCAGCGGTCGTCGAAGCCGAGTTGGGTCGGGCCGACGGTGGGGGACGGGGCCGACTGAACGTGCCCGGCGTGATTGGTAAACGTCTCGCGGAAGAGCGTGGCGCCGTTGGCGGTGACCTTGAACCAGTCCGGGCCGAGGACGGTGGCGCTCCCGTCCCAGGAATCGATGGCGTAGAAGTCGAAGGTGAGGGTGTACTGAACGAACCACTCGTCTCCGCCACCGCCGCCACCACCGCCACCGCCACCACCGCCGCCACCATCGCCGCCGCTGCTCGAGCCGCTGCGTCCGTTGGGGAGGTTGATCGTGGGCTGGGCGAGGGTGAGGGTGGTCGAGCCGTTGGAGTACCGTCCGTTGAACCGGGTGAACTGGGGTGTCCAGGCTTCGAGTCGCGAGAGGCTGCTCCATTCGGACCCGAGCGGCCCGCTCTCGAACGAGTTGAAGTAGAGCGTGCCCGACTGGGCGAGGGCGCTGGAGCCGAGGGGCGCGAGCGCGAGGAGTCCGGCGATGCCGGCGTATGCGAGCCGCATGATCAACTCTCCGGTCTGGGGTTGTCCGCCACGCTGCCGGCGCCGCGGGCGCGCCGACCCTCAGACCATGACGCACGGACGGGCTGTGTCACCTGAAGCGAGCCCGACGGCTGCGCGCGATGGCCCTTCCGCCCGCGCGGGCCGCACGCGTTCTCCAGGTTCACGGCGTGCCACGTCCGAGAGCGCCCGTCCGCCCGCGTGAAGGCACGATGAAGGCGGGCCGCACGTCGCCCGTCGCGCCTTTCGGCGCATAGACTTGGGCGTCCCATCCGTGTCCGGACACGCTGTCGCGCGACCCCCGCCACCGGGCGGCCGCCCGCCCGCCGTGTTTTCGGACGTGCCAACCCCGACCCCATCCGCGCGTGCCGGAGGGTCCCCCAGCGCCGTGCGACGGCCCGCGGGGCCCGGCGTCCGGCGGAAGAGCCCCAGGACCGCCATGACCAGCGCCACGCAGAGCACCCCGAAGCAGCCCGACACCACGCCCCGCAATCATCGCATCCGCAACGTCGCGATCATCGCGCACGTCGACCATGGCAAGACCACGCTGGTGGACAACCTGCTGAAGCAGAGCGGGAACTTCCGCACGGGTGAACTCGAGAAGCTCGAGGGCGGGCAGCACGGGCTCATCATGGACAGCAACCCGCTGGAGCGGGAGCGCGGGATCACGATCCTGTCGAAGAACTGCGCGGTGAACTACCACGCCGCGGACGGGGGCGAGTACCGCATCAACATCATCGACACCCCCGGGCACGCCGACTTCGGTGGCGAGGTCGAGCGGGTGCTGCGGATGGCCGACGGGGTGTGCCTGCTCGTGGACGCGTCCGAGGGCGTGATGCCCCAGACCAAGTTCGTGCTGGGCAAGGCGCTGGAACTGGGGTTGCGTCCGGTGGTCATCGTGAACAAGGTCGATCGACCCGACCAGCGCGTGCAGGACGTCGTGCACGAGGTCTTCGACCTGCTGGTCGAACTGGGCGCCGAGGAGCACGCGCTGGACTTCCCGGTGATCTACGCGACGGGCAAGAACGGGTGGGCGACGCGCGAATGGCCCCTGCCCGAGCAGAAGCCCGACTCGCTCCGCGACGTGTTCGAGGCGATCGTGAAGGAGATCCCCGCGCCCCCCGCCGACACGAACGGGCCGCTGCAGGTGCTCATCACGAACATCGACTACAACGAGTATGTCGGGCGCATCGGCATCGGGCGGGTGTTCAGCGGGTCGATCCGGGCGGGGCAGGGCGTGCTCGTGCTGAAGCGTGACGGCACGCGCGTGCCGACCAAGGTCGGCCAGTTGCTCCAGTTCGCCGGCCTCAAGCGCCAGGAGGCGACCGCCGTCGAGGCGGGCGACCTGTGCGCGATCGTCGGGCTCGAGAGCGTGGACATCGGCGACACCGTGGCGGACCCCGAGCAGCCCAAGGCGCTGCCCGCGCTCACCGTCGAAGAGCCGACGATGACGATGCTCTTCAAGATCAACGACTCGCCCTTCGCGGGGCTGGAGGGCGAGTACGTCACGAGCCGCCAGATCCGCGAGCGCCTGACCAAGGAGCTGCAGCGCAACGTCGCGATGCGCGTCGAGAGCGGGCGCACCGCCGACGAGTTCATGGTCTCGGCCCGGGGCGTGCTGAGCCTGGGCATCCTCATCGAGACCATGCGCCGCGAGGGCTTCGAACTCGCCGTCGGCAAGCCCGAGGTCGTCATCAAGGAGATCGACGGCGTGCGCTGCGAGCCCATCGAGGAACTCGTCGTCGACGCCCCGCAGGAGACCGTCGGCGCCGTCATGGAACTCGTCGGCGGACGCAAGGGCGAACTCAAGAAGATGGACACCCGCGGCGAAGACACCGCCCACATGCGCTTCGAGATCCCCTCGCGCAGCCTCATCGGCCTGCGCTCGCGCATGCTCACCGCCACCCAGGGGCGGGCCATCATGCACCACTCGTTCCTGCGGTTCGAGCCCGTGAGCGGGGAGATCCCGCACCGCAAGGCGGGCGTGCTCATCAGCCTCGAATCCGGGCCCGTGACCACCTACGCCTGCGAACTGCTCGCCGACCGCGGCGTGCTCTTCGTCGAGCCCGGCGCGAAGGTCTACACCGGGCAGATCGTCGGCGAGCACAACCGCGACAACGACCTCACGGTGAACATCACGCGCCTCAAGCACCTCGACAACATGCGGGCCGCCAGCAAGGACAAGACCGTCGTCCTGAAGGCCGCCCGCCCCATCACCCTCGAGTACGCGATGGAGTACATCGAGGACGACGAACTGGTGGAGATCACGCCCGCCAGCGTGCGGATGCGCAAGAAACTGCTCAGCGAGGCCGAGCGGCGCAAGGTCGAGCGAGCCTCCCGCGACCGCGAGGCCGACGCGTCCTGACCCGCACGGGCGCACCCGCCCGCCCTGCCCCGCAGGCTTGCCGATGGGTGGCGTGTACACCCCCCGCCCCGCGTGCCGATACTCGGGGTGCATGCCCCGTCACGTCCGCAAGCCAGCATCACTCCAACGCGCGACCAAGCCCCGCGCAGCCAAACCCCGCGCGAAGAAGCCCGCCCCGCCCGACCTCGGCGCGCTCCGCGTGGCCATCGACGCCGTCGACCGGCGCCTGGTCCAACTCCTCAACGAGCGGGCGAATCTGGTCGTGCAGGTCGGCGAGCGCAAGCGTGCCGACGGCGTGCCCGTCTACGCCCCGCACCGCGAGTCTCAGGTCTTGTCCCGCGTCCTCGCGCTCAACGAGGGCCCCCTGCCCGCCCGCACCGTCGAGGCCATCTACCGCGAACTCATGTCGGGCTCGTTCGTGCTCGAGCGTGCCCTGCGGATCGGCTACCTCGGGCCGCCCGGCTCGTTCTCGCACCTGGTCGCCGTGCGCCACTTCGGCTCGTCCGTCGAGTTCGAGGACCTGCACGAGGTCCGGGGCGTCTTCGAGGAGGTCGCGCGGGGGCACTGCGACCACGGGCTCGTGCCGATCGAGAACTCCATCGCCGGCGGCATCACCGACACGCTCGACTGCTTCACGCACTTCGCGCACGACGTCCGCGTCTACGCCGAGGCCCAACTGGGCGTGCACCACGCGCTGCTCGCGAACTGCCCGCCGTCGAAGGTGACGCGGATCCTCTCGCGCCCGGAGGTGTTCGCCCAGTGCCGGCGCTGGCTCGCGACGCAGTACCCCAAGGCCGAACTGGTGCCCGTCGCGAGTTCCAGCCGCGCCGTGCAGATGGTCGCCGAAGCGAGCGGCGACGACGACGCCCGCGAGGGCCCGGGCATCGCCGCCATCGGCAGTTCGCTCGCGGGCGAGCTCTACGGCGTGAACATCCTCTTCGAGCGCATCGAGGACGACCACGCGAACATCACCCGGTTCTACGTCATCAGCCGCCAGAGCGCCCAGCGCAGCGGCGACGACAAGACCAGCGTCATGTTCAGCGCCCGCAACACCCCGGGCGCGCTCGTCAACGTCCTACGCGCCTTCCAGAAGGCGGGCGTGAACCTCACGCACATCGAGAAGCGCCCCGGCGGGCGTCGCAACTGGCAGTACACCTTCTTCGTCGACGCCGAGGGGCACGAGCACGACCCCCGCGTGGCCCGCGCCCTCGCCGGCGCTAAGCGCCACTGCCGCGACCTCGCTGTGCTGGGCAGTTACCCGCGCAGCCGCAGGGTGCTGTAAGCGTCTGGCCGAGGTGACGCACGTCGGGTTGCTCAAGCACTGTGCCCCTTGACAGGGGGGGGGTGGGGATAAACTCCGTCAGTCGCCGGAGCGCTTGCCATGGTCTGCGAGCCGCGAATGTATAGATCTTGCGTGAGCGTGCTCGTGCTTGCCGCGTTGTGCGTGGCAGAGTCGGCCGAAGCGCAGCCTCAGTTTCAGCAGTGGTGGCAACGAGCGCTCGCGGGCGGTCGCGATGGACCGACGATCGATGGCATCTCCTTTGAGTACACCGTGGATTACGTCTACGTCCCGTCGCCTGCCGCGCTCGCGGCGTTGCGAGCGCGTGTCGCGAACCGTCCGGAGCATCCCGAGCGAAGGGACTTGGTGAAGTTCGAGGCGAGGCTCCGTGGAGAAGTCGAACGGGTGCGTGTGCGATTGTGGCGATGGAACGGCGGCTGGCGGATATCCCGAGACCCGATCGGAAGTTCCGCCTCAACTGCACCTTCTTTCTGGGATTTCGTCTCCACCGAGCGCGACGCGTGGCACTTGACGACGCACACCTTGACCGTGTTCGACGCGCGTGCCGGCGATCACGCGGTCGAGCAGCACCGAAGCGCGATCAGCGATTCGGCGATGTCCCTCGTGCTCTTCGGCAATCTCTTCGCCGGCGGCACGGTCGGGCACGGCCTCACGTTGGAGCCCGTGCTGGACGACGCGACCGGCATCTGGCGAGTCACATCGACCGCGAAAGTCAACGAGGGTTCGATCCGCTACGCCGCCGAAGGCCGCTGGGATCAATCAGCAGAACGCGGCTGGTTCGTGCGGTCCTCGCTCGATCAGTTGGATGCGCACGGGGCGGTTGTCTCTGGCACTTCCTACACCGCGGAAGACTGGCGCTATGTCGATGCGATCGACCTGACCCTCGCCGCCGTTGTCACGGAGCGAGACCACACCGGCGCGGCACGCACGCGACATACGCTGGCTTCGACCACCCCGTTCACGAGCGCCGAGTTCGGTGCGCTGACCCGGACGCCCGAGGTACACACCGAAGACCCCGTGCGCGGACGGGTCACGTTCACGAGTGTGATGGATCACAGGGGAGGGGCAACCCTGCCCGCGCACATCGGCATCGCGGTTCCCGCCGAGAGGCCACCTGGCGGCGTGTCAGGGATGCGGATCGCTGGGTGGGTCACCGCCGCCGGGCTCGTCATCCTGATCGTCGTACTCCGGACACGTGCGTCCGGCGTCGCGAATCGCAAACTCGAAAGGAGCGGCGCATGCAACGAATGAACGCGAAGACGTGGCTCATACTGGCGGCGACGATGGTCAGCGCGGGAGGGGTGATCGCGCAGAACTGCTACACCGCGGTTACTCTTCCGTGCTGCACGATTGCCACAACGCCCCGCTGCGACAACTGCACCTACGACTCGAACTGCTGCGACATCCTCAGCGGCGGCGGAAACGTCGGCCACTCCAAAAATAATACGCCTGGAGGTCTGCCTGGAAACACCGGGCTGACGAGCGGCGATGCGTGTATCTGTACCGTGCAGCAAAGACGCTGCATGAACGGGTATTGCGTGAACGACGGCAGTCCCTTCCCAATGTCCGCAACGCCTTCCGCGCCGGGTGGTGGCGATTCGTGCACGACGCCGAACGGAACCGGCGGGGGTGGTGGTGAGCCCTGATTCGACATCGCGCGAGCGCCACTTGATCGTGCGAAACGCACCAATCGCGTGCGGGTGGTTTGTGTCCGGCGTGTTCGCGATGCTCGGCCTGCTCAAACTCATCGACCTGCCCGCATTCGCGTTGTCGCTCGCGTCCTTCGAATCACTGCCGAGTATTGCCCGTCGTGGCGCGCTGTTGATGATTCCATCAGCCGAGGTCGCGCTCGCGGGGCTATTCATCGCAGGCGTCGCGCGTCGCGCGGCTCTGGTGATGATGCCCTTCCTGCTTCTGGCCTTCACGTCTGTGCTCATCGTCGAAATGCGTGGGCGTGAGAATGTTGCATGCGGCTGCCTCGGCCTACTCTCTCAACGTGCGGCGTGGCTCGATCAAGCGGAGGTGGCACTATGGCGCAACGGTTTGCTCATGCTGCTCTGCGTGCTGGCGATAGTCATCCCCGTGGTAGAGCGGCGTTCACGCTGGTCGAACTCATCCTCGTCATCGCGCTGATCGCCCTGCTCGCCGCGCTTCTCGTCCCCTCTCTTGGCGGGTCGCGACGATCCGCGCGGATGACAGGCACGCTCTCCAACCTCCGGCATCATGGCACGATCTTCGCCGCCTACACCGCCGAGCATCGTGATCAGTTCCCCGCGCTCACCGACCCCCTTGCGACGTACTCCGTCATTCGCACGCCGTCGGGGAGCATCGCGGTTTCCTCGCTCTACTTCGGCGTGGACGTGTTCTGGTGGATCGGACTGGCCGAGCAGTACTACGCCGGCGCCTGGAATGGCCCGCTCTTCCGGTCTCCGTTGGCAACGTCCAACATCGGCCCCAACGCCTACCTCATGTCGTGCACGTTGATCGCAGCGCCAGAGTACTACAACCCCGAGACGCGCCAGGCGCTGCCCGCGCAACTCCGCCCGGTCCGGGCGACCGAGGTTGTCTGGCCGAGTCAGAAGGGCATTCTCGTCGACGGCATGGTACAAAGACCCGACTACATCCACTCGACCCGTGGCGATCTTGACGCCATCATGTGCACCGCCGATGGTCGGGCCGGGCTCTTCAGCACGGCCAGGGACATCCTGCCGCAGTATGGGCTCGGCGACGGTCCCGACCAGCAGGCCTACGGCGCGCACTGGCCGTCGTTCCTGCCGACCACGCACACGATCGACGGCGTGCGCGGGCGGGACATCCGCTAACCACCCCACCCCCTCGCACACGCCGCCCCTGCGCGGTATACCACGCGCCATGAACACGCTCTCTCGGCGGGACTTTCTGGCGGGGTCGGTGGCCGGTTCGGTGGTGGTGGCGGGGGCCGCGGGCGGGGCGCTCGCCGCGGCTCGCCCGTCCGGCGGTCGGTCCCGGGGCGGCTCGCGGGCGGGGGCGTCCGAGGGCGCGGGCGGGCGTCCGCACGCGGGCTCCGGCGCGAATCCCTCCCCCGCGCCGCTGGCGGCGCCGCACGCGCCCTTCCGGGCCGCCGGCGGGCCGCTGGTCATCGCGTCGCTCAACGGCCTGCCCGCGACCCGCCGCGCGATGGAACTGCTCAAAGACGGCTACGACCCCGCCGACGCCATCGTCCAGGGCGTCCGCATCATCGAGGACGACCCGAACGACGACTCCGTCGGCCTGGGCGGTCTTCCCAACGAGCACGGCATCGTCGAACTCGACGCCTCCGTCATGCACGGGCCCACGCACAAGAGCGGGGCCGTCGCAGGCGTGCGGAACATCAAGAACGTCGCGATGGTCGCGCTGAACGTCCTCCGGCGGACCGACCACTGCCTGCTCGTGGGCGACGGGGCCTACCGCTACGCGCGTGCCCTGGGCTTCCCGCACGAGGAACTCCTGACCGAGCACGCCCGGCGCGAGTGGCTCCACTGGAAGCACAACATGAGCCGCGACGACGACTGGCTCAACGACGACGAGCGCGACGCGCCGATCGGCAAGACCTGGGACCTCCTGCCCGGGCAGGAGGCCCCGACGCCCGACGTCCCCCGCACGAACGACGGCCCGGACATCCGCGCCAAGCCCGGCGCCCGCCGACGCAACGAGCCCTTCATCACCGAAGTCACCGGCACCGTCCACTGCTCGGCCCTGACCGCCAAGGGCGACATCGCCAGTTGCACCAGCACGAGCGGGCTGAACTGGAAGATCCCCGGGCGCGTGGGCGATTCGCCGATCGTCGGCGCGGGGAACTACTGCGACAACGACATCGGCGCCGCCGGCAGCACCGGGCGGGGAGAGGCGAACATCGTTACCCTCGCCGCCGCGCGCATCGTCGACTTCATGGCTGCCGGGCGCACGCCCGAGGAAGCCTGCATGGACATGTGCCGCTACATCCTCGACCGCACGAAGGAAAAGCGGCTGTGGCGCACGCGGGGCGACCAGCGCGAGCCGGTGTTCGATCTCAAGTTCTACGCCCTGCGCAAGGACGGGCTGTTCGGCGGGGCGTCGCTCTGGTCGGGCGCGCAGATGAGCGTCGCCGACGCGGGTGGCGCGCGGGTCATCCCGATCCCCTCGCTCTACCAGCGTCCGCGGGGTTCGTGATGACCGCGCCGACGCCACCGACGCCGTTGTCAGCGCCGCCGCAACCCCCGCCGCCCGAGTCCGACCCGGACTACAACCGGAAGTACCGTCGCCCGCAGTTTGTGAAGCGCCTGCGCTGGCTGAATCTGATCTTTCTGCTGCTGATCCCCTACTGGATCTGGCTGTGGCCGGGCCCGCCGGGCTGGCGCGGGCCGCTGCTGATCGCCCTCCCTCAGTTCGTGGTGATCGGCATCATCGCGTTCGTCTACTACCGGGCGAAGCGCCGCGTGGCGCGCGTGGTGAAGGCCTCCGACGGGCGGGCCTGCTGGCACTGCGTCTACGACCTCTCCGGGCTTCCCACGCCCGGGGTTTGCCCGGAGTGCGGGCGGCCCTACGAGCACGACGAGCTCCGCCGCCGCTGGCGTGCCGCCGATTGGTAGCACGCACCTAACCGTGCGGTGTCGTTCCGCACGCACGGATGGGGCCAACAATGCCCCATGCCGACTCTGCCCCTGCTCCCAGTGCTCCTGGCGGCTTCGCTCGTCCAGCCCGCCGCCGCCAAGCCGAACCCCCCCCAGCCCGCCCAGCCTGAGATCGACTGGCGCGTCGCCGAGGCCCCGCTCCTCCGCCATCACGTCCAACTCACCTTCCCCGACCGCTTCGCCCGCGCGGGCGAGGCCTACTTCTCCCCCGACGGCGACTGGATCATCTTCCAGGCCATCCCCGCGCCAACACCCGGCGTTGAGCCCGACCCCTTCTACGCGATGTACGTCGCGCGCCTCGTCCGCGAGGGCGGGCGGGTTGTATCCCTCGCCGACATCGCCCGCGTGAGCCCCCCCGACAGCGCCAACACCTGCGGCTGGTTCCACCCCACCAAGCCCGAGCGAGTCCTCTTCGCCAGCACCGTCGTCCGCCCCGAGGACGAGCAGAAGTCCGGCTTCCAGGTCGGCACGCGCACCTACCGCTGGATGTTCCCCGCCGAGATGGAGATCGTCGAGGCCGACGTCTTCGACGTCTCCGGCGGGCTGCGCCAGAAGGGCGCCCCGGCGGAGGCCACGAAGCCCTCGCGCGCCGGCGTGCGCGCCGATGCGCCCGTCAGCGCGCTCTTCACCCGTCCGAACTACGACGCCGAGTGCTCGTACGACTCGACCGGGCGTCTCGTGCTCTACGCGCACGTCGAGGACGCGCCCTCGATGGGCCGCCCTGACGCGAACCTCTACGTCTACGACATCGTGACGAAGCGACACATCCCCCTCGTCGTCGCGCCGGGCTACGACGGCGGGCCCTTCTTCTCCCCCGACGACCGCTGGATCACCTACCGCTCCGACCGCGAGGGCAGCGACCTGCTCCAACTCTTCGTCGCCGAACTCGCGTACGAGACCGGGCCCGACGGCGTGCCCGTCCCCACCGGCATCGCCGGCGAGTACCAGATCACCCGCAACCGCCACGTGAACTGGTGCCCCTTCTGGCACCCCAGCGGCGACTTCCTCGTCTACGCCTCCAGCGAGGCAGGGCACCACAACTACGAGGTCTTCGCCGTCCCCGTCCCGCACGACCTGCTCCGCGCGGGCGAGATCACGCCCGAGGAGCTCCGGCACGTCCGCGTGACCCACGCCGCGGGGGCCGACGTGCTCCCCGCGTTCAGCCCCGACGGCAGCCTCATGATGTGGACCAGCCAGCGCGGGCCCAAGGCCGAGGGCGAACAGCGTCCCAGCAGCCAAATCTGGATCGCCGAGTGGGTCGGGAACAACCCCTTCGCCACCGAGATCCGGGGCGACGCCGCCACATCGTCGGAGGCCGTCGCCCCGTGAGCGGCGGGCTCTTCGATCCCGTCGAGGCGAAGCGCGCCGGCGCCGACGAGCGCGACGTCGCGCTGGTCGACGCGTACGTCCGCGCCGGGCGCACGCTCGACGACCTCGCCTACACCCCCGAGTTCGAATCCATCTTCGAAGCCGCCGGGGGCGTGCGCGTCTGGCGCACCCGCTGGGAGGCCCTCCACCGGCTCCAGAACCTCCGCAAGGCCAAGCGTCTGCCCCGCCTCGGGCGCTCCGCGTCCTCCGCCATCAAGGTGACGCCCGAGGACGAAGCCCTCCTCGCCGACCTCGTCCGCGGGGCCGTGGGCACCCTGGGCCAGCGCGACCAGTTGCTCTACGACCCCCGGTTCGACGCCCTCGTGCAGGACTTCAACGCCCGCACCGGGCGCAGCCTCGCCCCGCACGACGTCTGGCGGCTCGTGGCTAAACTCGCCAAGTAGCGGCGCGCCGGACGCCGGGCGGGGCTCCCCGCTTCGGGCCCGGGCTTGGCACGCGACCGCCGGAGGCCCGCATGAACGAGTCGCTCCGCACGCTGCTCACCGGCATCGTGGACTACGCCGGGCTCTTCCCGCCCGCGAAACTCTCCATGGCGCACAGCGCCGAGGCCTTCAACCGCGCCCGTCTGGGCGAGGACGCCTGGATGCTCGGACGCTTCGTCTGCCCCATCAGCCGGCTCGCCGAGTTCGAGGCCGCCGCCGGCCCGCTCCTGCCCGGCACCCTGGGCACCAGCGGCTACCGGGAATACGCCGACGCGGGCGAGCCCTGGCGCCTCAGCGTGCTGGCCGAGGGCTCGGTCGATGAAACGCTCGACGCCGTCGCGTCGTTCAACGCCCGCCACGACGCCGAGGACGCCGGGCGCGCGATCATCGACTGCCTGGAGATCAAGGTCGCCAACGTCGATCAACTGGACGCCTGGCTCGAGGAACTCCCCGAGGAACTCTTCGCGTACTTCGAGGTGCCCGTGGGCGTCGCGGGCTCGCCCACCGACTGCCGCGGCTTCGTCGCCGCCCTCGCGGGCGAGCGGGCCGCCGCCAAGATCCGCACCGGTGGGGTCATCCCCGCGGCCTTTCCCACCCCCGCCGAGGTCATCGCCTTCCTCAACGCCTGCGCCGCCGCCGAGGTGCCCTTCAAGGCCACCGCCGGCCTGCACCACCCCCTCCGGGGGGCCTACCCCCTCACCTACGACCCCGGCAGCCCAACCTGCGGCATGTACGGCTTCGTGAACATCTTTCTGACTGCCGCCTTTATCCGCATCAAGGGGCCCAACGACGCCGAGGCCGCCGCCCTCCTGACCGACGACGACCCCACGCACTTCACCTGGTGCGACGACGTGGTGAGTTGGCGCGGGCACGGGCTCGAAACGGGCCAACTCGCCGCCGCCCGGGAGCGCTTCGCCCTGTCGTTCGGGTCCTGCTCGTTCGACGAGCCCACGGCCGACCTCCGCCGCCTGGGCTGGCTGTAGACCCCGGGTTAGCCCCTCGCCTTGGAATCCGCGGGGCTCGTGCCTACACTCCCCTCCCCCATCAGGCGGGATTAGAGGTTCACCATGTACGCGATCATCGAAGAGTCAGGCTCGCAGCGCAAGGTCGTTTCCGGCGATGAGTTCCTCGCCGATCTTCTCACCGAGGGTCAGGCCAAGGTCGGCGACGCCGTCACCTTCGACAAGGTCCTCGTCATCGGCGAGGTCGGCGGCACGGCCAAGTTCGGCCAGCCCTACGTCAAGGGCGCCAAGGTCACCGCCGAGGTCGTCGAGCCCTTCGTCAAGGGCGAGAAGGTCCACATCCAGAAGTTCGGCGCCAAGAAGGCCTGGCAGAAGAAGACCGGGCACCGCCAGCCCTACACCAAGGTCAAGGTCACCGGCATCTCCGCCTGACCCGACCACCGGTACACTGACGTTCCACGACACGCCCCGGGCCTCGCCCCGGGGCGTGCGTCATTCCGGGGCTCCTCACGCATGGGCGGCTCGCTCTCCTGGGTCTGGATCCTTGCCGGCGCACTCCTCGGCGTCGCGGGGCTCACGCTCCTTGTGCTGGGACTGCTCGGGCGCCGGGCCCGGGGCACGCGCTGCTGCCGCGCCTGCGGGTACGACCTGGGCCCGGGCAGCAGCCTCCGCTGCCCCGAGTGCGGACGTACCCACGCCTCCGAGCACGACCTGCGTCCGCGCCGACGACGGCGGTGGGGGAGGGCCGTTGCCGGCATCCTCCTGCTTACCGCCGCGTCCCTGTGCCTCTTCGCGCAGCGTCCGCTCACGCGCGCGTTCTTCGCCGTCATGCCCACCTGGCGCCAGGTGCAGCGCGTGCAACTCGACACCTGCGACGTCCGCTTCTACGAGCCCTGGGACCCCGAGCAGTTCGGGCGGCGCGTCCGCATCCTCCACCGGGGTCGCGAGGTCGCGGCCATCGAGGACTTCCGGCTCAGCGCCCTCGTGCACGCCGGGGGCGACCTGCTCCTCGACGTCACCAACGACGGCGTGCCCGACCTCGTGCTCGAGGGCTACTCGGGCGGCGCCCACTGCTGCTGGACGTACACCGTCGTCCAACTCGGCGACGCGCCCCGCGTCCTCGCGGCCATCGACGCCCCCAACGGCGGACGCTTCGAACGTTCCGAACGCACGAGCGAGATGGTCTACCGCTCCGTCGATCACATCTGGAACTACTGGCACGCGGCGTACTTCGACAGCGCACGCCCCGCGATCGTCCTCCGCTGGCAGGACGGCGCATTCCGACTCGCGCCCGACCTCATGCGTACGCCCGCCCCCGACGACGCCAGGATCGCCGCGCTGATCGCGCTGAACCGCGCCGGGAAGAATGTGCACGACGCTGTGCCTGAGCCGCGCTTCGGTCCGACCGTGCGACTGCTCTACGAGGGGCACCCGGCCATCGCGTGGCGCGTCTTCGACGAGGGCTCGCCCGACGTCGCGCCCGAGGCCCGGGCCGCCTTCCGCGCGGAACTCGTGAAGAACCTGCGCGCGAGCCCCTACTGGCCCGACCTCGCCCCGCTCGTGGGAGAACCCGAGTAACGCGCACCCGTCGCGCCGCTCGATCAAGCGACAAAAAACAGCTCCCCGCCTGGTCAGGTCGGGGGGCCGTTGCGCGCAGAAGCATCTCGCCCGGCGTTCCGGGCGTGGTCAGGTGAGGAGGGTCAGGCGCGCCGGCGACGGGCGATCAGCAGCCCGCCCAGCCCCAGCAGGGCCGCGGCTCCGGGCGCGGGGATCGCGTCCACCGTCACCACCGCCTGGACGTTCTGGTCGCGCAGCGCGCCCATCGCCCAGATGGTGTAGACCGTGCCCGCCTCGAGCCCCACGCCCGGCACGCTCAGGGAGAGCGCACCGCCGTCGTCGAGCCGCACCTCGAGGTCGTACGAACCCGCGGGCACCTCGATGTACCCGCCGCTGTTCGTGAACGTCACCGCGTTGAAGATCGGGTCCACCCCGCCGGCGACGAAGATGTCCACGCCCGGCACGTCGGGCGCCGCGTGGATGAACCGCACCCGGGCCGCCCCGGGGTTGATCGTGTTGTCGTCCACGAACACCACCGGCTGAATCGCCGACAGGAAGTTCATCGCCACGACGCTGTAGTTCGTCGAGCCGTCGATCATCGCGTCGACGTTGATCACCACCGGCGCGGGCAGGCCCGACGGCGTCACCTGGAAGTTGTACATCGCCGTCGGCAGCGGGATGTAGGGCGTCGCCTGCGTGAACGCCAGCCCGCTGATCGCCGGCGGCGTGACGCCCGGCGTCCCGTTCACGAACACGTCCACCGCCGGCGCGTCGGGCGACGCGTGAATGACCCGGACATCGGCCGCGGCGACGGACGCCCCGGCAAGCATCACCAACGCGGACACCAACGGACGCACAGTCTTCATGACCTTCATCTCCCGTTCCCCACGAACGGACTGGAAGGAACCGGCTGGAGGAGCGCCCGGCGACACGCCGCGCTGCCGGCACCCGTCAAGGTGATACACGGTTCTCGGAACGCAATCGCGCGTATTCGCTTTGCGCGAGACTTCGCGCGCCGTCCGGTTTTTGACGTGGACCCGCGCGCAACCATCCAAGGAATCCGCGAGCGGGGTTTCCCGAGCCCGCCCGCGCCCCCGCGCGCCTCGCGCTGGAAAGCCGGGGGACGGGAGAGTGGCCAAGTGGCAGAGTGGCAAAGTGGGCCTGCCGGGGTGCTGTCCGTACCCACTTGCCCGCCCCCGGGGGTGCTGCCTAAAGTTGGGGCCCGGGACGGCGTGTGAGCGCCATCCCGGACAACTCAGGCCGAATGGACTACCAGGTCTTTCCCGCTTTGCCCCGCCCGGGGCGCGGGTGCCGGGGTTCGCGGGGGTGAAACCCCGCGGGCAACGAAGGCCGGTGGGAGGTTGAACCGATGGGCAAGCGCGAAGTCGTCAACGTATTCAAGATCATGGCCACGGGAGGTGCGGCGACGCCCGCCCCGCCGCTGGGTCCTGTGCTGGGCAGCAAGGGCGTCAACCCCGGGCAGTTCATCCAGAAGTTCAACGCCGCCACCCAGAACGTCAAGGGCAAGGTGGTCGGGTGCATCGTCACGGTGTACTCCGACAAGTCCTTCGACTTCGAGGTGAAGAGCTCCCCGGCGTCCGCGATGATCGTCGAGGCCGCCGGCATCCCCAAGGGGTCGGGCGTCCCGAACAAGAACAAGGTCGGGAAGATCACCAAGGCGCAGGTCGAGAAGATCGCCAAGGAGAAGATGGCCGACCTGAACGCGCACTCGCTCGAGGCGGCGATGCGCATCATCGAGGGAACCGCCCGGTCCATGGGCGTCACGGTGGCCTGAACAACGTTCCGCAGGGGGCCCCACGCGCCCCGGAGATGCACGCATGCCCGCACGAGTGACAAAGCGAGCGAAGGCGAACCTTCCTCTGGTCCCGCAGCAGCCGGTGATGCCCCCCGAGGCCATCGCCACGCTCAAGAAGTTCAAGGGCCCGAAGTTCGATCAGACGGTGAACGTCTGCATGCACCTGAACATCGACCCGGCCCAGGCCGACCAGAACATCCGCGGGGCGATCAGCCTGCCGGCGGGCATCGGCAAGAGCAAGCGCGTGATCGCGTTCTGCACGTCCGACGTCGCCGCCGCCGCGCTCGCCGCCGGCGCGATCAAGGCCGGGGGCGAGGAACTCGTCGCCGAGGTCGAGAAGGGGTTCTTCGACTTTGACGTGGCGATCGCCAGCCCGGACATGATGCGTGTCGTGTCGAAGCTGGGCAAGGTGCTCGGGCCCAAGGGCCTGATGCCCACGCCCAAGGCCGGCACCGTCACGACCGACGTTCCCAAGGCCGTCAAGGAATACGCCGCGGGCAAAGTCGAGTACCGCACGGACAAGGCTGGCAACATCCACTCGATCATCGGGAAGATGAGCTTCGCCGACGCGGCCCTCGTGCAGAACCTCGAGTTCTTCATGCACGCCATCGAGCGAGGCCGCCCCGCGACCGTGAAGGGCGAGTACGTCAGGAAGATCACGATCAGCGGCGCGATGACGCCGGGCGTGCAGGTCAAGTTCGTCTCGGCGAAGGCCGCCGCGGAGTAAGGCACCATGTCCAAGACCGTCAAGAACATCATCATGCGGGACTACAAGGCCCGCATCGCCGGCGGACGCGAGGCGTACCCCGACGCGACCCTCATCAGCATCCGCGGGCTCAAGGGCATCGACACGACCAAGCTCCGCCACAACCTGGCGCAGAAGCAGATCAAGATCACGGTCGTCCAGAACGCCCTCGCCCGCAAGACCTTCGAGGGCACCAACCTCGCGCCACTCGCCGACCTGCTCACGGGCTCCAACGCCCTGGCCTACGGCGGGCAGTCCGTCATCGAGGTCGCCCGCGAACTCTTCGCCGCGCTCGCCAAGATGCCCGGGCTCGAACTCAAGGGCGCCGTCCTCGACGGCACCCTCTACTCCGGCAAGGCCGGCGTCGAGGAACTCAGCAAGTTCCCCACCCGCGACGAGGCCATCGGCCAGATCGTCACCCTCGTCATCAGCCCGGCCCGCAAGCTCGTCGCCCAGGTCCAGGGCCCCGGCTCCACCGTCGCCGGCATCATCAAGAGCATCGAAACCAAGCTGGAAAAGGGCGAGACCATCGCCAAGGCCGGGTAAGCCCGCGAAGGCGACACACGCAGCGAACTACTCCGACTCCGACTGGCCCCCACAAGGGGATAACGGCCGAATGGTTCGGCCCCTCTCGGAGCGGCGAGGATGGACAGGGCGACGTGCCCTGTCGAGACAGAAAGGCTTCGAATCATGGCGGACATTCAGAAACTCGGTGACGAACTCGCTGGCCTGACCCTCAAGGAGGCCGTCGACCTCGGCAAGTACATGAAGGACACCTACGGCATCGAGGCCGCGTCGGGCGGCGCCGTGGTCATGGCGGCGGCCGGCGGGGCCGCGGCCCCCAAGGCCGAGGAGAAGTCCTCGTTCGACGTCATCCTCAAGGCCGCAGGCGACAAGAAGATCCAGGTCATCAAGGTCGTCCGCGAAGCCACCGGGCTCGGCCTGGCGGAGGCCAAGGCCCTCGTCGACACCCCCGGCAAGGCCATCAAGCAGGGCCTGTCCAAGGAGGACGCCGAGAAGCTCCAGAAGCTCCTCCAGGAGAATGGCGCGACCGCCGAACTCGCCTGAGTTTGCCGGCATCAGCATCGACGCAACCCCCGAGACCTCTCGTCTCGGGGGTTTTTCGTTAGACTGGTGTCCGCGCAGTCAGTAGTCGATGCCACGCAGGCCGTTCTCGGTGTTGTGCAGTCGCATCTGGGCGCCAGGCGGAAAGAACGGATTGGTGATCGGCTCGCTGGCGTCGGACGGGCGACGCATCGACACGGACACATCCGCCATAGCCACCGGCGTAAAATCCAGAAGATCGCCAGTCTGCGAACGCCCCAGCGTACGAAGAAACGAGGCCTCGAGATCCCACAGCATTGCCTTCTGCGATGGGAACGATGTCGACGAGAGTTTCTGGTGAGTCAGGTACCGCGGATCGGCCGTCCCACTCGGCGTCCACGTCCGCCAGTCCGCCACGAACGACACGCTGTAGTGGTACGACGTTGGCCACGCGATGTCGTAGTTGTTCCGGCGCGGTGAACCCGGCGAGAGCAGTACGCCCAGATGCTGGTTGTACGGGAGCAGGTCGAAGACCACGCCGGTCCACATATTCGCGACCTGGAAGTATGGCATCGTCACTCGAACATCCCTGTTCATCGCTGGGTACGACTCACCCTCCGTGAACGCCGGGAGGTAGTCTCGGTTCGCGTCCGCGTACGCGTGAATCACCTGCGTCAACGACCTTGCGTTCGCGGCGCTCGCCGTGGCGCGAGACTGCCCGCGCACCCGCGCGATCGCGGGTATGAGCAGGCCGACCAGGAGCGCCACGATCGAGATCACCACCAGCAGTTCGAGGAGGGTGAGTCCTCGACGAACGCCCTCGTCGCACGCCTCGTGCCTACAAGACCGGTGCATTGCCCACAACCTCATTGGGAAAGTTGTACAACACCGTACGCACAAGCACCCATCGAGCGTTCGAAGCATCCAGAACGAACTCCAGTCCAAGCCCGACAGGCGTGTCTTCTCCGTTCGGGCCTGTGATCGTGCCGAAGAAGATCGCCTCATAGCGGGTTGCTGACGACGTTGCCCCCGTCCCAAGGAACTCGCGAGCCTGATCGCGCGCGCCCGCACGTCGCGGCTTGCCGTAGAACGGGTGGGCCGCGTCTTCCGATATGGAAGCTCGGCGCACAACCGAGCGGTCAGGATCAAACCGGATGTGCCTGAGCGCCTGTGTCGATCGGACGAACAGGTCCTGCGCCGATGCCGGGTCAGACCACGCTGATGGAGGCGTGATCCCGCTCTCGCGCATCACCCGGAGCAACTCGGTGCTGTCTGATGCATACGCGCCGAGCCACTGCTCGGCTGAGGTTCGGAAACTCTCCGGCTTGGCAGCATGCGGCACGTCCCGCAAGTCGAGCGACGCCGCGAGCAAGCCGGAGAACACGTCGCGGGGCGTGACGCCGATCTGGAGCCTGTTGATCGCCACGCCGCCAGTCTCTCGCCCACCCTCGGGAACCTCCTTCACGGATGACGTCGGCGACGGACGAAGGACCGCCAATGCGATCAGAGCGATCACAACGGTGGCGGACACCAGGACGATGATCTTCCCAATTGATCCCCGTATCATGTAGACCCCGCGTTACGGATACACGCAAACGCTGCACAGGGGAGTCACCGTCACGATGCAGGATTTCGGATCTTCTGGGTCTCGACGACTGTAGTGCGGGGCGCACACGCCGAAGTTCGGAGCCCCGATCGGCCAGCAGTTCTGGCACGTCCAGGAGACCTCTTGATCGACGCCCGAACAGTCTTTGAAGTTCACCTTGCAGTTCGTCGCCGACGCAATGCCGGCCATTGCCAACGAGCAGAAGAGAGCAAGCACGGAGGTCGGAGTGTTCACGCTTCTTTCCTTTCTATGTGAGTCAGTCAAGAAGACCTGCACGACACTTGCGGATACGCTGTGGCAGATTACCCAACGGGGGGGGGGGGGGGGGCAAGCCATGCGAGCAAAAATTGTCGGAAACTACCTATAAAGCCATTTAATGCAGATATTTACACTGATCGCACGTAGGTGTGCATAACTGCCTAGCCGGGATCGACTCCGAAATAATGCTGGGCCGCTACCGACAGTTCATGCCGGAGCAGGCCACTTGCCGGTGGCTGTGCGGGGGGCTATACTTGCAGGTTCGACGCGGCACGGGGCGCCTGTGGGTAAACCTGTACACGACGGAAATTTCTAAGGCCGACTCCCCTTCCTCTCGGCGGAACAACGTCCGGGGGGTGGGGTAGCACTGTCTGCATCGCGAGGTACCGATGGCGGCGATGTCTTCGTCTTCGAGCGGCGGTCAATCGATCCGGGTCTTTGCCAAGCGCGGCGACGCCTTGGAGGTCCCCAATCTCACGAAGGTCCAGGAGGACGGCTACGAACGCTTCCTCCAGTTCGGGAAGTCGCCCGACGAGCGCGTCCCGCACCTGGGGCTCGAGTCTCTCCTGCGCGAGATCTTCCCGATCGAGAGCTACGACGGGACGATGAAGCTCGAGTACATCACCTACGCCCTCGAGGAGCCCCGGTACACCCCCGACGAGTGCCGCGAACTCCGCCTCACCTACGGGCGTCCCTTCCGCGTGGGCGTCCGCCTGAAGCGCGAGGGCAAGCCCGAACTCCCCGAGGAGCAGATCTACCTCGGCGAGTTCCCCATCATGATGGGCGGCGGCGAGTTCATCGTGAACGGGGCCGAGCGCGTCATCGTCAGCCAGTTGCACCGCTCCCCGGGCGTGGACTTCTCGATCCTCACCAGCGAGGGCGACCGCCCGCTGCACTCGACCCGCGTCATCCCCGAGCGGGGTTCGTGGATCGAGCTCGAGGTGACGAAGAAGGACGTGCTGGCGATGCGGATCGACCAGAGCACGAAGCTCGCCGCCACCACGTTCCTCCGCTGCCTGGACGAGTCCATCGCCGGCACCGACGCGCTGCTCAGCCTCTTCTACGAGGTCTCCGAGATCAAGGCCGACCAGGCCAAGCCCGAGCACTGGGCCGCCGCGGACATCGTGAACCCCGAGACGGGCGAGATCCTCGTGCACGTCGGCCGCCAGCTGGGCGACCACGCGGCGGCGATCCAGTCCAGCGACCTCAAGAAGGTCCGCGTGATCGAGAACCCTTCCGACGCGCTCATCCTCAACACCATCGCGGTGGAGGAGGAGAAGCGCGACGTGGAGAACAAGCACTCCGACGCCTTCGCGAACGCGACGGACTACGAGCGCGCCCTCCTGCGGATCTACACGAAACTCCGCCCGGGCAACCCGCCGCAGATCGAGAAGGCCAAGGCGCTGTTCATCGAGAAGTTCTTCGACGAGAACCGCTACCGCCTCGGGCGCGTCGGGCGCTTCCGCATCAACCGCAAGTTCGACCTCGACACCCCCGAGGACCTCATGTTCATCCGGGGCGAGGACTTCCTGCGGGTCATCCAGTACCTGCTCGACCTCCGCAGCGGGCGGACCGACCCCAAGACCGGGCGCCCGCTCGCCGTGGTCGACGACATCGACCACCTCGGCAACCGTCGCCTGCGCACGCTCGACGAGCTCGCGGTCGAGGAACTCCGCAAGGGCTTCCTGAAACTCCGGCGAACCGTCCAGGAGCGCATGAGCGTCAAGGACCCCGAGGAACTCGTGAAGATCGCGGACCTGGTGAACACCAAGTCCATCTCCTCGGCCATCGACTTCTTCTTCGGGCGCAGCGAACTCAGCCAGGTCGTCGACCAGACCAACCCGCTGTCGAGCCTCGTGCACGAGCGGCGTCTCTCGGCCCTCGGGCCGGGCGGGCTGAACCGCAAGCGCGCGGGCTTCGAAGTCCGCGACGTGCACATCTCGCACTACGGGCGCATCTGCCCCATCGAGACCCCCGAAGGCACGAACATCGGCCTGATCGCGTCGCTGGGCATCTACGCCTCCATCGACGAGTACGGCTTCCTCCGCACTCCCTACCGCGAGGTCAAGGACGCCAAGCCCACCGGCAAGATCCTCTACCTCCGCGCCGATGAAGAGATGCGCGCGGTGCTCGCCCCGGCCGACGCGCTGGAGCAGTCCGGGCGCCTCCGCAAGGGCTCGATCCTCGCGCGCGTGAACGGTGAACTGGCGCAGGTCGACTCGGCCCAGGCCGACTACCTCGACATCTCGCCCAAGCAGATCGTCGGCATCTCCGCGGCGCTCATCCCGTTCCTCGAGCACGACGACGCCAACCGCGCCCTCATGGGCAGCAACATGCAGCGCCAGGCGGTGCCCCTGATCAAGGTGACCCCGCCGCTGGTCGGCACGGGCATCGAGAAGGCCGTCGGGCACAACAGCGGCATGGTCGTGAAGGCCAAGAACCCCGGCGTGGTGACGGCGGTCGACAGCGAGCGCATCATCATCGACAACGCGGACGAGTACGTCCTGCGGAAGTTCGTCGGCCTGAACGAGCGGACGTGCCTCAACCAGAAGCCCGTCGTGAAACTCGGGCAGACGGTCGAGAAGGGCCAGGTCATCGCCGACGGCGCGTCGACGAAGATGGGCGAACTCGCCATCGGCAAGAACGTGCTTGTCGCGTTCAACACCTTCGACGGGTACAACTTCGAGGACGCCATCGTCATCAACGAACGCCTCGTGAAGGAGGACGTCTTCACGAGCATCCACATCGACGCCTTCGACGTCGAGATCCGCGAGACGAAACTCGGACGCGAGGAGTTCACCCGCGACATCCCGAACGTCAGCGAGAAGATGCTCCGCAACCTCGACGAGCACGGCATCATCCGCATCGGCGCCCGCGTGGGCCCGGGCGACATCCTCGTCGGCAAGGTCAGCCCCAAGAGCAAGACCGAACTGACCCCCGAGGAGAAACTGCTGCACGCCATCTTCGGGCGCGCGGGCGAGGACGTGAAGAACGACTCGCTCGAGGTCCCCGCGGGCGTCGAGGGCGTCGTCATCGGCGCCCGTAAGTTCAGCCGTCGCCTGCACATGAACGAGGAGCAGAAGAAGCAGTTGAAGAAGGACATCGCCGCGTACGAGGCGGAGATGGACGCAAAGCAGATCGCGCTCTTCAAGCAGATGTGCAACGCCGTGAACGACGCCGTCGGCACGCCGATGGTCGATCCCAACACCCGCCAGAAGGTCGGCGCGAGCGACATCCCCGAGGTCATCCTCGAGCAGATCCGCACGTTCGACCTCAAGTGGATCAAGGGCGGCAAGGACGTCAAGGAGAAGGGCGAGGTCCTCTACCGCCAGTTCTGGCCCCGCGTCCAGGCGATCGGCGCCGAGAAGGCCCGCAAGACGGCCCACATGAAGCGGGGCGACGAACTGCCCACCGGCGTGCTGGAGATGGTGAAGGTCTACCTTGCCACCAAGCGCCACCTCTCGGTGGGCGACAAGATGGCCGGCCGCCACGGGAACAAGGGCGTCATCGCCCGGCTTGTGCCCGAGGAAGAGATGCCGTTCATGGAAGACGGCACGAGCGTCGACGTCCTGCTCAACCCGCTGGGCGTGCCCAGCCGCATGAACGTCGGGCAGATCCTCGAAACGCACCTGGGCTGGGCGGCGAAGGTCCTGGGCTTCCAGGCCATCTCGCCGGTCTTCGACGGCGCCACCGAGGCCGAGGTGCACGAGCAGGTCGAGCTCGCGAACCAGCACGTCAAGGCGCGCCACGCCGAGATCGAACGCACGGGCCAGCCCGCGCGTCCGAACGAACTGCTCGCGACCATGCCCCGCGGCGGGAAGATCCAGTTGTTCGACGGGCGCACCGGCGAAGCCTTCAACCAGAAGACCACCGTCGGCAGCATGTACCTGCTCAAACTCCACCACCTCGTGGACGACAAGATCCATGCGCGCGCCACCGGGCCCTACTCGCTCATCACGCAGCAGCCCCTGGGCGGCAAGGCCCGCACCGGCGGCCAGCGCTTCGGCGAGATGGAAGTCTGGGCGCTCGAGGCCTATGGCGCCGCCTACATCCTCCAGGAACTGCTCACGGTGAAGTCCGACGACGTCGAGGGACGCACCAAGATCTACGAGAGCATGGTCAAGGGCACCAACAAGCTGGAGGCGGGCATGCCCGTCGCCTTCGACGTGCTGTGCAACGAACTCAAGGGCCTGGGCCTGAACGTGACGCTGGAGAAGAAGCAGCAGGAGACAGGCAGCCTGCTGTAGCGAGTGCAGGGAGGTCGCGCCGTGCGAACGCTGGCGTGGATCGTGGGCTTCGTGGGGTGGTCCGCACTCTGCTTCGCCGCCTTCCACTGGGCGTTCGGCCCCGGGCCCGTGTGGGCCGGGGCGGCATCGGGGGCGATCGTCGGACTGTCGGTGCTGGGGCTGATGGAGGCGCAGCGGCGGGGATGGATTCGCGGATGGTGGCCGAGTTCGCGAGACGCGGACGAGGCGAGGCAGAGGTTGGCGAAGGAACGGGACGACATCCTGGCGGCGGCGCGGGCCAAGGCCAGGTCTCAGAATGCGGATGCGGCGCCCGACGCGGGCCCGCGTGGAGAGTGACTCATGGCCGAGACCGTGTACGACCGCGTGAACGATTACTCCGCCGTCAAGATCACGCTGGCGTCGCCCAACGACATCCGCGCGTGGTCCTACGGCGAGGTGAAGAAGCCCGAGACGATCAACTACCGCACGTACCGCCCCGAGAAGGACGGCCTGTTCTGCGAGCGCATCTTCGGGCCCGAACGCGACTACGAGTGCGCGTGCGGGAAGTACCGCGGGACGAAGTACAAGGGCATCATCTGCGACCGCTGCGGCGTGAAGGTGACGCACAGCCGCGTCCGCCGCAAGCGCATGGGGCACATCAACCTCGCCAGCCCCACGGTCCACATCTGGTTCTTCAAGAGCATGCCCAGCCGCCTGGGCACGCTGCTGGGCATGAAGACCAGCGACCTCGAGAAGGTCATCTACTACCAGGATTACGTCGTTACCGACGCGGGCGACACCGAGCTGAAGTTCAAGCAGATCCTGACGGAGGATGACTTCCGCGCCGCCCAGGACAAGTACGGCAACGCCTTCAAGGCGCACATGGGCGCCGACGCGATCCGCGAGCTGCTGGAGCGGCTGGACCTCTCGGGCGAGGCGGCGCAGATCCGCAACGACCTGGCGGCGACGAAGAGCAAGCAGAAGATCAAGGACTACGCGAAGCGCCTGAAACTCATCGAGCAGATCCGCGGGAGCGAGAACGATCCCGCGTGGCTCGTGATGGACGTGGTGCCGGTGATCCCGCCGGACCTGCGCCCGCTCGTGCTGCTGGAATCGGGCAACTTCGCGACCAGCGACCTGAACGACCTCTACCGGCGCATCATCAACCGCAACAACCGCCTGAAGAAGCTGATGGACCTCAACGCGCCCGAGGTCATCATCCGCAACGAGAAGCGGATGCTTCAGCAGGCGGTGGACGCGCTCTTCGACAACAACCGCTGCCGTCGCCCCGTGCTGGGCAGCAGCAACCGCCCGCTCAAGAGCCTGACCGACATGATCAAGGGCAAGCAGGGTCGCTTCCGCGAGAACCTGCTGGGCAAGCGCGTGGACTACTCCGCGCGGTCGGTCATCGTGGTCGGCCCGGAGCTGAAGCTGCACCAGTGCGGGCTGCCGAAGAAGATCGCGCTCGAGCTCTACCAGCCCTTCATCATCCGCAAGCTGAAGGAGCACGGGCTGGCGGACACGATCAAGAGCGCCAAGCGCATGCTGGAGCGGCGCGACCCGGCGGTGTGGGACATTCTCGAAGAGGTGATCTACCAGCACCCGGTGCTGCTGAACCGAGCGCCGACGCTGCACCGCATGGGCATCCAGGCGTTCGAGCCGGTGCTCGTCGAGGGCAACGCGATCCGCATTCACCCGCTGGTGTGCGGCGGGTTCAACGCCGACTTCGACGGCGACCAGATGGCCGTGCACCTGCCGCTGAGCGTCGAGGCCCAGGCCGAGGCGCACATCCTGATGCTGAGCACGCACAACATCTTCTCGCCGGCGAACGGGAAGCCGATCATCTCGGCGTCGCAGGACATCGTGATGGGCGTGTACTTCATCACGTTCATGTCGCCCGACGAGAAGCCGATCGAGGACCTGCCGGTCTTCAAAGACCGGATGGAGGCGATCCTCGCGCTCGACCAGCGGAAGGTGGGCCCGCACGATCGGATCGTGGTGCGCATCGACGGCTTCGACGAGGTGGTGGAGAAGCAGACGGACGCGCCCAAGGCGATGCCCGCGAACAGGCGCATCGTGACGACGCCCGGGCGCTGCCTGTTCGCCGACGTGCTGTCGCCGGGCATGCCGTTCTACAACTGCGCCCTGGGCAAGAAGGGGTGCGCCCGCGTGATCGACGACTGCTACGCGATCGTAGGGCGGGCCGCGACGATCGACCTGCTCGACCGCCTGAAGGAGATGGGGTTCAAGCAGAGCACGCTGGCGGGGCTGTCGTTCGGCATCACCGACCTGCGCATCCCCGAGAAGAAGCTCCCGCTGATCGAGGAATCGCAGAAGAAGGCCGACCGCGTCGAGAAGAGTTTCGACAAGGGCATCATCACCGCGCGCGAGCGGTACAACCAGTTGATCGACATCTGGACGCACTGCCGCGAGCAGGTGCAGAAGGAACTGGTGGAGACGCTGAAGGGCGATCGTCGTGCCGACGACGGGCGCGAGACGCCCGTGGGCTCGAAGGACGGGCGCGCGTACCTGAATCCCGTCTACCTGATGATCGACTCGGGCGCCCGCGGCAACATCACGCAGATGCAGCAGTTGGCAGGCATGCGCGGGCTGATGGCCAAGCCCAGCGGCGAGATCATCGAGACGCCCATCCGCGCGAACTTCCGCGAGGGTCTGAACATCCTCGAGTACTTCTCGTCCACGCACGGCGCCCGCAAGGGTCTGGCCGACACCGCCCTCAAGACCGCCGACTCGGGCTACCTCACCCGCAAGCTCTGCGACATCGCCCAGTCCGTGATCGTGGGCGAGATCGACTGCGGCAGCAAGCGCGGCGTGGTGAAGCGGGCGCTCTACAAGGGTGAGCAGGTCGACGTGCCCCTGCGCGACCAGATCGTCGGGCGCGTGAGCGTCTCGTCGATCGTCAACCCCAAGACCGACGAGGTGATCGTCGGCGAGAACGAGATGATCACCGCCGAGGCGGCGGCTCGGGTCGAGGAACTCGGCATCGACGCCGTCATGGTCCGCTCGCCCCTCACGAGCGAGAGCAAGTTCGGGTGCTCGGTGCTCGACTACGGCATGGACATGAGCACCGGCAAACTGGTCGAGCCGGGGATGGCGGTGGGCATCATCGCGGCCCAGTCGATCGGCGAGCCGGGCACGCAGCTCACGATGCGTACGTTCCACACCGGCGGCGTCGGTCAGCGCTCGTCGGAGCAGACCAAGTACGACGCGCTGAACGCCGGTCGACTGGAACTGCGCGACGTGAACCCCGTCCCGTCGAAGGACGACGACGGGCACGACTGCGTGGTGGCGTTGAAGCGCAACGGCGAACTGGCGATCCTCGACGACAAGGGGCGCGAACTCGAGAAGTTCAAGGTCCCCTACGGCGCGTACCTCTACGCGGCGCACGGCGATGAACTCCGCAAGGGGCACACCGTCATCCGCTGGGACCCGCACCGCACGCCCATCCTCGCCGAGAAGGAGGGGATCGTCCGCTACGTCGACATCGAGGAGAAGGAGACCTTCCGCCTCGAGGACGCCGGCCAGGGCCAGCGCGCCAAGGTCATCATCGAGCACAAGGGCGACAAGCACCCGGCGATCAACATCGTGGACGAGGCCGGGCAGATCCTGGACTTCCACTACCTTCCGGCTCGCGCCCGCCTCGAGGTCGAGGACGGGCAGGCGATCAAGGCCGGGCAGATGCTCGCGCGTCAGCCCAAGCAGGCGCAGGCGAGCCAGGACATCGTCGGCGGTCTGCCCCGCGTGACGGAGATCTTCGAGGCCCGCAAGCCCAAGGACCCGGCGGTGATGGCCGAGATCTCGGGCAAGGTCGAGATCTTCTCCGACAAGCGCAAGGGCAAGATGACGATCCGCGTCGTGTCCGAGGCGGGGATCGAGAAGGACCACCACGTGCCCAGCGACAAGCAGCTGCTGGTGCACACGGGCGATTATGTGTCGGCGGGCGATCCGCTGACCGAGGGTCCGCTGGTGCCGCACGACATCCTGCGGATCAAGGGCGAGGAAGCCCTGTGGACGTACATGCTCGACGAGGTGCAGAACGTGTACCGCGCGCAGGGCGTGGGCATCAACGACAAGCACATCGAGCTCATCCTGAGCCAGATGATCCGCAAGGTGAAGGTGGAGAGCCCGGGCGACACGGACCTTCTGCCGCAGGAGGTCGTGGACAAGTACACCTTCAAGCAGAAGAACCGCGAGGTCGAGAAGTTCTTCCGCATCTCCGAGGCGGGCGGCACGGAACTGAAGATCGGCGAACTGGTGCACCGCGACCAGATCAAGGAGGCCAACGCCCGCGCCGAGGCCGCCGGCAAGGAGCCCGCGAAGGCCAAGCGTGCGAAGCCCGCGACGGGTCGCACGCTGCTGCTGGGGATCACGAAGGCGGCTCTGTCGAGCGATTCGTTCCTCTCGGGCGCGTCGTTCCAGGAGTCGACGAAGGTGCTGACCGAGGCGTCGCTCCGCGGGGCGATGGACACGCTGGTGGGCCTGAAGGAGAACGTGCTGCTGGGTCACCTGATCCCCGCGGGCACGGGCTTCCGCCCCTACCAGGAGATCCGGGTGAAGCCGCTCGTCGCCATCGAGGACGAGGAGGACGACGAGTTCGCGATGCTCGCCGAGGCGAAGGCCGCGGCGGAGGCGCTCGGGGCCGATCGCAACGACACCCTCGGGCAAGCGCCCATCGAGGTGAACACCGCGAACCTGCGCGAGGTCATCAGCGGGTCGTCGCCCGCGAACAAGCAGGGCTGAGCGGGCGGCCGGGCCTGGGCAAACAGCCGGGCCTGAGCCGCGGTTCCTGAGTCATTACGCACCGCTCCGGGGGTTCTTCCCCGGGGCGGCGTTCATTGGTGCACCGCGGATCGCGTCCAGCGCCCGGGCCGTCCAGACGCGGGCGTCGGCGTCGCTCATCACCCGCTGGGTGGTTTCGCCGGTGGCGAGCATGCGGGCGAGGTAGGCCAGGCAGAGACCGCACGAGGAGCCGCAGCCGGTGCGGCGTTGCAACTCGGGCAGGTCGGCCCCGCCCTCGGCCAGGCTGCGAAGGGCGGCGAACGTGACCTCGTGGCAGATGCAGCGGTCGATCATCGCGCGGGAACTGTACCGCGCGGCGTCGGACTTTCGCCCGCGGGCGAGGGCGATAGACCTGTGGTACGCCGCGGCGGCGACGCCCGCTACCGCCACTCCCCGGCGTCGGGCACGTAGTGGGGGTCGTTGGTGGTGCCCACGGAGCCGACGGCGTGCTTCACGCTGCGGATCCATTCCGGGCGTGCCTGCGCCGCGACCGCGCTGGCGTCGGCCCGGGCCGTTACGCTCGCCCCCGGGCCGCCCCGCGAGCGCCCGTGACGGAAGGCGGTGGTGGGGAACTGGTTCTCGCTCCACGTGCCGCCGGCGAAGAGCAGCGGGGGGTCGAGGAGGGCCGTGTTGCGACCGGCGCCCGCGGGGAGGAGCGTGTCGGCGAAGACGAAGAGGTCCGACGGGCGTTGAATCTCGAAGAGGCGTCGCCACGGGCGGTGCCCGATCTGGTCGGCCCAGCCGGGCGTGCGCGACGGGCTGAGGTAGTACCCGTTGTAGCCGTAGGTACTCGTGGGCTGCGGGAAAGCGCCCTGGGGCGTGTAGGTTCCCCAGGGCTGGGCGGGGCACTCGAACACGGATTGGCGTGCGAGGACCGAGCCGAGGTACGGGGCGATGAAGCCCGCGTCGTGGCGCACATCGGCCCCGGGCACGGCGGCGCCCCACCAGTAGACCGGGTCGCCGGTGCCGATGTCCTGCTCGCTCCACGCGGCGAGCGGCATGGCACGGTCGCGATGGTCGTTCGCGTACGCCGTCCACGCGATGGCGAGTTGGCGCGTGTTCGAGAGGCACGCGCCGGTGCGTCCGGCCTCGCGCGCGCCGCGGAGCGTGGGGAGCAGGATGCCCACGAGCAGCGCGATGACCGCGAGGCAGACGAGCAGTTCGATGAGCGTGAACGCACGCGGGCGGCGGGTGATGGCGGGCGTGCTGGCGGTGGGGGTCATGGCGCGAGGGCTCCCCGCGGGCCCACGCCCAGGCGCACGCGGGCGGCGAGCCACGCGCGGTCGGCGGCGTCGGCGACGCCGTTGCCGTCGAGGTCGCGCGGGCCCTGGCCCATTTCCCATGCGTACAGGTCGTCGATCGTGACGGCGGCATCGGTGTCGAGGTCGAGGGCGTGCTCGGTGATGCCGAGGCAGACGAGCCCGTCGGCGCCGGTGCTGAAGAGCGCGAGCCCCGCGGGGGCGGGGGCCGCCCCGGAGCCGGGCTGGGCGGCCCGCACGAAGGACGGGTGCGCCGGGTGCGCGTGGAGATCGAGGAGCAGGAGTGCCGTGGGGGCGGCGTTCGACGCGCCCGGGCCGAGTACGCCGCACGCCGCGTGGGAGTCGGCGGCGAAGTGGTACGCCGCGGGCTGCTGCGACCACCCGCCGACGCGGAGGTACTCGCCGGGGTCGATGAGGCCGTTCTGGTTGGCGTCGATCCATGAGTCGAGCGCGCTATCCCACAGGGTGGAGGCGCTGGAGCCGAGGTCGTGGTACAGGCGGACGGAGGGGACGGTGCCGAAGCCGGCGATGCCGCCGGAGAGGAGCACGCGCCCCGCGGGCAGGAGCACGGGCGTCGAGTTCGTGCGGTTCGCCGGGGCGGACCAGGCGAGCGTGCCGGTGGCGCCGTCGACTTTCACAAGGTTGGCGGCGTGAAGCCCGCCGAAGAACGCGTAGGACGCCGCGTAGACGTGGGGGGGCTGGCCCGGCGCGTCGGGCTCGCGCACGCTGACCCCGCCGAAGAACCCCCAGGGCGCGACGTTGACGAACGTCCACGTCGGATCGGGCGCGGCGGGGGCGTGGGGGTCGTGCGGCGGGAACGCCGGGAAGGCGCGGATGAACCCCGGGCCATCGCCGCCGACGCCGGGCGAGGCGACGTAGACGAGGTCGAGCCCGCCCGCGGCGCGCTGGAGATACGCGGGCGTGTTGCCCGAGGCAGCGCCGAGTGGGGCGCTCCAGAGGAGTTCGCCGGGCGTGGCGGGCTGGCCGTCGGCGTCCTTCTCGTCGAGTTGGATGCAGTGGAGCGAGGCGTCGTCGCCGTAGCCGTCATAGTCGGTGAGGAACGCGCGGGCGGTGCCGGGGCCTTCGTCGACGACGAGCGGCGAGGCGTTGACGATCGGTCGCGGGAGTGTGGTGGTCCACGCGCGCGAGCCGTCGGCGAGGCGCAACGCCGCGAGTTCGGCGCCCGACGCGACGAGCACCCAGCCGCGCGGAGCATCGACCGCGGGGGTGGAGAGCGAGTCGAGCACGACCGGCGCGATCGGCGCCGACCAGCGGCACGCACCCGTGGACGCGTCGAAGGCGAAGGCGTGCGGGGCGTTCGCCGGGGCGCCCGGGCGCGAGACGCGTCCGAGCGCGATGACGAGGTCCGGGCGCGAGCCGCCCGCGCCGCCCGTGGCGTCGGCGCTGGCGATCACGGCACCGGCGTTTGGAATGAAGGAGATGGGCGAGCCGGTCTCGTCACGCGTGGCTGTCCAGGGGCGGCTCGCGATCGGCGGCGCGGGGAGTCGCGCCACCCCCGTGCGCGTGGAGCCCCCGGCGAGCGTCGGCCAGGGGCCCGGCTGTGGCGGCTGGCCGGGCTGCGCGAGGGTCACGGTCGACGCCGCGAGCAGGGCGCCCGCGCCGAGCGTGCGAAGCGTGCCGAGCCGGCAACTCACGCTGAGCCGTTCCCGGGTTGTGGGTCGAGCCGCCATGCGAAGCACCCTGCGTGCCTTTCGACGCGCCGGGTGTGCTCTCTCTCCGACATCAGCGCCCGCGCCGGCGCGTGCCCAGGAGCAGCGTGCCGGCGAGGAAAAGCAGCGAGGACGGCGCCGGGATCGGCGTCACGATCGAGACCGCGTCGATCTCGACCGAGCCCGACGTCGCGACGTTGAGGATTCGGACGTACCGGGCCGAGGCGAGCCCGGTGCCGGCGAGGTCGAAGCCCGTGCCGCCGCCGGCGCCGTTGTAGCCGGCGACGAGTTCGGTGATGGTGCGCCCGCGCGGGTCGAACGCGGGATCGACGGGGCGGGTGAAGTCGCTGGGGACGAGGCCGGGCGTGGTGCTGTAGGGGTCGGCGAGGTCGAGGTAGCCGAGCGTGGGGAACGGGCCGTCGGCCCCGCCGCCGATGGTGCGCCAATCGGCGAGGTCGTTGCTGACCTGCACGAGCGACGCGGCGCCCAGGCCGAACATGAGGCCGTCGGGGCGGACGATGCCCGACGGGAAGGCCGCGTCGATGTACCCGGCGTTGCCGAAGATGAGGAAGTCGATGCCGAAGGGGTTGAGCGGGTCGTTGACGATGGGGCGGGCGAACTCAAGGACCAGGTGCCCGCCCGCGCCGACGGAGACGATCTCGTCGGTGCCGAAGGGCGGGTTGAAAGGGGTGACGGCCCCGGGGAAGTTGAACTCCGCGCCGGTCATCCGCTGGGGCGAGCCGAGCGCGACGAGCGGGTTGGTGTACCCCGGCACGGGCGAGGCACCTTGGTGATAACTCACGACGCCAGCCGCGAACGGGTTGTCGCCCGCGCGGGCCTGGCCCCAATCCGAGACCCCGCACACCGACAGCACACACGCCCCGCCCACACTGGCGGGGACTCCAAGGCCTTGCACGAGACGCATCACAACTCCATCCGCATCACGGCGTCATCCCGAATCGCGCGGGATGATCCCTGCCGAAGGAACGGGCCGCTCGCGGAATAGACGGGGGTGGCCCGGCGCAGGGATGGGCGCCGAACCGCTCCGCCGGCGCCCTTGCCCGATGCGGGTGAACCCCCGCCCCGGGCCCGCGAGGGCCCAACAGTACACAGCCATCGGCAGGTCTTCCGGCTCCGGGCTCCGCGGGTCCGCCTTCCCAGGATTTCAGGCCTCACGCCCGATCATCCCAGTGGCCGGCTCTGGCGACAGTCGCCAGAGCCAAGACCCGCGTCAGCACCCGTTACGGCGGCGCGTCCGCGGTGGAGTTTCACCACACTTCCCTTTTCACCCGGAGCGGCGTGCGTGCCGAACCGGGCACCGATAGCCCGAAGAGATTACCAGATGCCCGGACACTGTCAAGTCGCACGAACCGACATGACCGGGCGTGCACGCCGACGCGCGAACTACAGCATCGACGACCTCGCCAGGCGAGATCGGCGTGCACGCGCCGTGCGTGCCCCATGGGTGTCGCCTACTTCACCAACTTCACGCTCACGCCGCTGTGCTTGCTCTTCACGAGCGCGATCGCGGCCTCGTTCATCTTCTTCGACTGCGAGTTCTCGTCGCCCGCCATGTTCCGGGTCATGTCGATGTTGAAGGACCCCTTCTTCGTCGGCTCCTCCTCGTCGTAGTACTCGTACGACCACGTCGGCAGTTTCCCGGCCTTGGTCGCGTTGTGCATGAACTTCGGGCTCGAGGTCTTCACCAACTTCACGCAGTACACCGGCATGACGCGATCCTCCGCGGGCGGTGGTGGCACGCCCCCTGTGCGCCCGTACAGCCAATGTACTGACAGGCCGGTAGTTCATGCAATTATCCAACGGAACCGGCCATCGGTCATGGTTGCAAGTGTCTGTGAGAAATACGCTTGCGGCATTTGCCCCCAGCGGGGCGACTACGCGTTCTCGACGTTCATTGCCGGCGTGAGCGCACGACGGATCGCCTTCTCCGCCTCGACGATCACCAGCACCGCGAGCGCGATCAGGAACACCCCGCCCCAGGACGACGCGTCCATGGGCGCGGAGTGGAACAGCCGGTTGATGACGCCCACGTGCGTAAACGCGTACTGCACGACGAGCATCGCGCCGATGCCCGCCCACAGGAGCATGTTCGAGAAGACCGGGATGCTCCACGCGGGGCGCACGAGCGCCCGCGCCGAGAACAGGTACGGGATCTTCCCGATGACGATCACCGCGACGGCGGCGGAGCGGGCCGTCGCCTCGGATGATCCGCGTTCCAGTTCCCAGTAGAACATGACCATGGCCCCGCCCGCGAGCAGGATCGACACCAGCCCCGTGCGCATGAGCATTTCGAACGTGAAGAGCGGGCGGCGCGGGTCGCGCGGCGGGCGGAGCATCACGTCGTGATCCTTCTTCTCGAAGACCAGCGGCATGCCCAGCAGGATCGCCGTGATCATGTTGATGTACAGCGCCTGCACCGGCAGGATGGGCAGGGGCCAGCCCAGCACGATCGCCGAGAGGATCACCAGCGCCTCGCCCCCGTTCGTCGGGAGCGTCCAGACGATGAACTTCGTCAGGTTCGCGTAGACCCCGCGTCCTTCCTCGACCGCGGCCTCGATCGTCGCGAAGTTATCGTCGGCGAGGACCATGTCCGCGGCGTCCTTGGCGGCCTCGGTGCCGGTGATGCCCATGGCGACGCCGATGTCGGCCTGGCGGAGCGCCGGCGCGTCGTTCACGCCGTCGCCGGTCATCGCGACGATGTGCCCGTTGCCCTGGAGGGCCTTGACGAGCCGCAACTTCTGCTCGGGCGTCATGCGGGCGAAGACGCTCGTGCGCTCGGCCACGTCCGCGAGCGACGCGTCGGGGATGGCGGCCATCTCGGCGCCGGTGAGCACGGGGGGCAGGGCGGGATGCGTCGACCCGTCGCCCTGCCCCGCGGGCGCGGTCGGGTGCGCGCCCGGCGTGCCATCCGCACCCCCGCCCGCGCCGTCGATCCCCAGCATGCCGGCGATGGTCGCGGCGGTCGCCGCGTGATCGCCGGTGATCATCTTGACGCGCACGCCGGCGCGCTGGCACGTCGACACCGCACGGATGGCTTCCTCGCGCGGCGGGTCGAGCATGCCCTGCACACCCAGGAAGGCCATCGCGTGCTCCGGGCCTGAAGAATCCTCCAGCGCGCGATCGATCATGCTGTGCGTCAGGCCTTGCGTGCCGTCGGGCACGCGGCGGCGTGCGAACGCCAGCACGCGCAGTCCCCGTCGCGCCAGGCCCGCCGCACGCGCGTGGATCGCGTCGTGGTCCAGCGGCTCCAACGTGCGCCCGTCGGCCCCCAGCGTGTGCGAGCACATCGCGAGCACGCGCTCGACCGAGCCCTTGACGTAGACCACCCGGCCGCGCTCGCCCGTGGTGTGGAGCGTCGCCATGTACTGGCGGTCGGACTCGAAGGGGATCGCGTCGACCCGCGGGAACTCCCGCGCGAGCGAATGCTGCGTGAGCCCGTCGTCGTCCGCGAGTTTCCGGGCCGCCACGATGAGCGCCGCCTCGGTGGGATCGCCCGAGATCGACCAGCCGGCACGCGTCGCGTCGGCCGGCGCCGATTCGTCCACGGTTTCCCGCCGGAGCGAGGAGTCGTTGCACAGCACGCCGCAGACGAGCAGTTCACGCAGGGTCGGATGCTCGCGTCCGCGGACGGCGGTTTCGTCCATGCGCACCTGGCCCGCGGGGTCGTAGCCGATGCCGGTGAACTCGAACTCCCGCCCGGCGCACCACGCGGCCCGCACGGTCATCTGGTTCTGTGTCAGCGTGCCCGTCTTGTCCGAGCAGATCACCGTCGTGGAGCCGAGCGCCTCGACCGCGGGGAGTTTACGGATGATCGCGCGGCGCCGGGCCATCTGCCCGACGCCCACCGCGAGCATGATCGTGACCGCCGCAGGCAGCCCCTCGGGGATCGACCCGACGGCGAGCGCGACCGACGCCTTGAACATGTCGATCCACTCGTACCCGCGGAGCAGCCCGATGCCGAATGCCGCCGCCGATACGCCGAGCACGAGCCAGAGCAGGAGCGTGCTGAACTGCGCGATCTTGCGGGTGAGGGGCGTGGCGAGGTCGTCGGCGTGGGCGATCATCTCGCTGATGCGTCCGACCTCGGTGCGGTCGCCGGTCTCGATCACCACGCCCGTGCCCGTGCCCCGCACGACGAGCGACCCGGCGAAGGCCATGTTCGTGCGCTCCGCGAGCACGGCGCCGGCGTCGAGCGTGTCCGTCCGCTTCGAGACGGACTTGGACTCGCCGGTGAGCATCGACTCGTCCACGCGGAGTTCACGCTCTCCGAGCAGGCGCAGGTCCGCGGGCACCTTGTCGCCCGGCTCGATGAGGACCACGTCCCCCCGCACGATGTCGGCCGCGTTCACACGCAGACGCTGGCCGTCGCGGAGCACGGTCGCCTCGATCTTCATGGCGCGGGAGAGCGCGTCGATGGCCTTGACGGCGCGTGTCTCCTGCACGTAGCCGATCACCGCGTTCACGAGCACGACCGCAAAGATCACCGCGCTGTCGACGTAGTCTTCGAGCAGCAGCGTGACCACGCACGCGACCAGCAGGATGTAGACCAGCGGCGCGTGGAACTGGAGGAGCGCCCGCACCCACCATGGACGCCCGCGCCGCGCGCTGATGATGTTCGCGCCGTCGCGGGCGCGTCGCGTCGCCGCCTCGTTGTTCGTGAGCCCGTGACGCGCGTCGCCCCCGAGCGTGCGGAGGGCGTCCTCGCCGGGGATCGCGTGCCAGGCGCGGGGCTCGGGCTGTGCTGCTGGTCGTCGTCCGCCCACGCGGGCCTCCTGTCTGACGGCGGCGTGCGCCGATGGCGTGTTCGCGCCTGTCCTGATTACCCTTCCGGCGAGGTCGGCGCCGAATCCGCCGTGTCCGTGTTCAGGTGATGCGTCGCGCGCCAGAGGTGGTACGCGACGCGGTCGAGCCAGAGCAGCGTATCCACCCGCGTCATGGCCCGATCCGGGTCCTCGCGGCCTTCCGCCGCCGCCCGGAGCGCCGCGCGACGCTCGACTTTGCGGAAGTCCGCCATCGAGCGCGAGGCGTCTCCGGCCTCCGCGGCGAGCCGCGCCAGATCGTCGGAGGCGACCGGGGTGTCGGGCGAGGTCGGCTCGCGCAGGGCCGTCAGGCGCGACGCGACGCCCAGCACCATCGACCGGGCCCGGTCGAGCACCGGGTCTTCGCCGGGCGTTCCCGGCGGGGCCGGCGCCTCGCGCAGCGCGTGCGTCAGGCGCTCGCAGTGGTCCGTCGCGTGCAGCAGCGACTGCGCACGCGCATGCTCGTTCGTAGCCTGGGCCTCGCGCCCCAGGCGATGCACGAACTTCACGACCTCGTGCAGCCCCTCGTCGCACTCGTCCAGGCGCTTCAGGGCCCGGTCGCGCGCCCGCGGATCACTCGTCAGCGTGTGGAGTACACCGGCCATGTCCGTCAGGATGTGCATGAGCGCCCGCCCCGCCGCCTCCAGCGCCACCGGGCCCAGCGCCGCCACCGCCGGCCCCAGGTACCGCGTCGCGCGCGGGCCACGCTCGGGGAGCATCCGCTCGATGAGGCGTGCGTAGGGCCTGACCAGCGGGAGCAGGATGACCACGCCCAGCACGTTGAACGCCGTGTGGAACATCGCCAGGACCGTCGGCGCGTCGGGCACGCCCACGAGGTCCGCCGTCCAGACGCACCCGCGCAGCAGCCAGGGCAGCACGCCCAGCGCGACGCCCCCGGTCACGACGTTGAACAGCACGTGCGCCACCGCCGTGCGCTTGGCCGACGTGGGCGACCCGAGCGACGCGGCGACCGCCTTCGGGGTCGTCCCGATGTTCTGCCCGATGATGAGCAGGGCCGCGTGCTCGAGCCCGATGGCTCCCGACGCCACCGCCGCGAGCGTGGCGGTCATCGCGGCGCTCGACGACAGCATGACCACCGTCATCAGGAAGCCGACGCCCACGAGCATCGCCCGCAGGCCCCACACCCCGCCCACGTGCGGCAGGTCCTCGGGCGACACGCGCGTCGCGAGCGTGCCCATGCCCGTCTGGAGGAGGTCAATGCCCATGAACAGGAGCGCGAACCCCACGAGGGCCGTCCCCGCGTGCGTCAGGCGCCCCTTCCCCAGCAGGCGCAGCACCACGCCCGCGAGCACCAGAGGCGGGGCGATAGCGCCCAGCGAGACCTTGAACCCCAGTTGCGAGACGATCCACCCGGTGCTCGTTGTGCCGAGGTTCGCCCCGAAGATCACGCCGATCGCCTGCGTGAAGGTCAGCAGCCCGGCGCTCACGAACCCGATCGTCGTCAGCGTCGTTGCCGTCGACGACTGCACCACCGCCGTGAACAGCGCGCCCCACCCGACGCCCGACGCAGGCGTCGCGACGTACTTCGTCAGAATGCGGCGCAGCGCGTCGCCCGCGACGGCCTTCAGCCCGTCGGTCAGCAGCGTCATCCCCAGCAGGAACACGCCCAGCCCGCCCAAGAGCGCCGCGATCATGCCGCCATCCTACCCGCGACTCCTCGAGACGTCTGCGCTGTGTGCGCGACGTGGCGTCTGACCTAGCCGACCGCGTTCATGCGCCCCGGCACGCGTCCCGCGGCCTCGCGCAGCATCACCAGTTCGGCCACATTCTCCTGCGTCACGACCCCGACGATGCGGGCCCCCGCCCCCTCGCCCCGTACGACCACGATCACGCCGCGGGCTTCCTCGCCGTCGGGCGTAGAGCCCTCGCCCCCGCCACGCGCGCTGCGGATGCGTTCCAGCACGCGCCGGATGTCCTCCCCTTCGCGGGCGGTCTCGCAGGGCGTCACCATCACCGACGCGATCGTCGCGTCGAGGTTTCCCCCCGCCATGGCGCGGACCAGGCGCGAGCGCGTCAGCACGCCCGCGAGCGCCCCCGCGGCGTGCGGGTTCGGGGCGTCCGCTTCGACCACCGGAAAGTCCTGCTGGCTCCCCGCGAGCAGTTCCGCCGCGGCGTCGCGCAGCGTCTGCGTCGTCCGCAGCGTGCGGAACCGCGTGAGCATCGCCGCCTCGACCCGCAGGCCTTCGAGCGCCGCGCGGAAGCGTTCCGCGCTCGCCTCGGCCCCCGCGCCGAAGAACACGAACACGCCGATGAGCATGAGGAGCACCTGCCCGCTGAACAGCCCGAAGATCACGAACCCCGCCGCCACGACCTGGCCCACGGTCGCCGCGATGGCCGTCGCCTTCGGGCGGTCCAACGCCATTGCGAGCAGCGCCCGCAGCACGCGCCCGCCGTCCATCGGCAGCGCGGGGATCATGTTGAACACCACGAGCAGCAGGTTTGTGGCGCCCAGCATCGCAAGGAAGTTCATCCGGTGCAGGGCCGCCGCGCCGCCGCCCGCACCGTCGCTATCGCCGCCCGCCACGCGGAACGCGTCGGGCCCCGCCGTGAGCAGCACGAGGGGGAGCAGCAGCGCGGCGATGACGACGTTGACCGCCGGCCCCGCGAGCGCGACGACGAGTTCCTGCCCGGGCTTCTCGGGCATGCGTTCGAGGCTCGCCACGCCGCCGATGGGCAGGAGGGTGATGTCCCGCGTCTGGATGCCGTAGCGCCGGGCCGCGAGGGCGTGCCCCATCTCGTGCAGCACGATGCACCCGAAGACCGCGAGGACGAACGCGCCCGTGCGCAGCCCCGCGGCCATCGCCTCGGGCCCGCCCGCCAGGGCCGCCGCCCCCACGAGCCACGCGATGAGGATCAGGAACGTCCAGTGCAGGTACACCGGCACGCCCAGCAGCGACCCGAGTTTGATGGACCCTCGCAGCACGTCAAAGCCCCCGCGCACGCTCACGCGTGCAGGATGATTGGCGCGGACTGGACAAGAGAACTACGACGCCGCCGCGTAGATGGCGGGGCGGTAACGGGGCCTGGGAACCTTCCGCCCGTCCGCCTTCGCCGAGGCCACCCACGCCCTCTGGGCGATCAGTACCTCGCGCACGGCCTCGACGGGCGTCGCGCCCCACGCCGAGCAGTACTTGAGGTCGGGAATGTCCGCGATGTACCCGGCGTCTTCCTTGCAGTAGAAGACGTTGATGTGGTACTCAAGTTTGGCTTTCGTCGTCCGCTTCAAGCCCCAAATGATAGACCTCGACCAGGTTGAGGAACTGCTTGATCTGGTAGGGCTTCGCCTCACCATCCACCGGCTGGAGATTGAGCCTGGCGTCCGGGTGCTGGCGGTGCTTGTAGATCCGATGGCTCCCGCTCTGCCGGTCGAAGACGAACCCGCAGGCCTCCACCAGCCGGACAAAGTCCGCGAAGGCCACGTTGGCCTGCGTCCGTTGGAGGCGTTGCAGCAGTTTCCGGGGCTTCATGGCGCGAAATCCACGGCGAGGGATCGGCGTCCGGCGAGCACTACAGAATTCGCGCGATCATCGCAGGCGTGAGGACGCCGATCAATCCCCCGTGTCCAGCACCGCCATGAACGCCTCCTGAGGGATCGTCACGGCCCCGATGTTCTTCATCCGCTTCTTGCCTTCCTTCTGCTTGTCCAGCAGTTTCCGCTTGCGGCTCACGTCCCCGCCGTAGCACTTCGCCAGCACGTCCTTGCGGTACGCCTTGATCGTCTCGCGGGCGATGATCTTCCCGCCCAGCGCCGCCTGCACGGGGATCTCGAACTGATGCCGCGGGATCTGCTCGCGGAGTTTCGAGCACAGCACCCGTCCGCGCTGCTCGGCCTTGTCGCGGTGGACGATCGTCGCCAGCGCCTCCACGGGCTCGCCGTTCACCATGATGTCCATCTTCACGAGGTTGTCGGTGCGATACGCGACCACCTCGTAGTCCATGGTGCCGTACCCGCTGGTCAGCCCCTTCATCTTGTCGAAGAAGTCGTAGATGATCTCGGCGAGGGGAATCTCGAACTGCAGCAGGTCGCGCGCCGTCGAGACGAACGACTGGTTCTTGTACACCCCGCGCCGGTCGAGCACGAGTTTCATGATGTCCCCGATCTTGTCCTTGGGGATCATCAGTTCCAGGCGGCAGATCGGCTCGCGCATCTCCACGATCATTGACGGGTTCGGCAGTTCCGCCGGGTTGTGCACCTCCAGCAGCACGTGCCCCGCGGGCACCGGCGCGTAGTGGGGCATGTCCTCGGTCACCTTCTTCAGCACCTGCCCCGCGGGCGACACGATGTCGTCCGTCCCCGCCCGGCACACGATCTGGTACGACACCGTCGGCGCGGTCTGCACCACCTCCACGCCGCCCTCGCGCTCCAGTCGCTCCTGGATGATGTCCATGTGCAGCAGGCCGAGGAAGCCGCAGCGGTACCCGAAGCCCAGCGCCTCGCTGTGCACCGGCTGGAAGGTGAACGACGAATCGTTCAGAGACAACTTCTCGATCGCCTCGCGGAGGTCTTCGAAATCGCTCGACTCTCCGTCCTCCTTCGTCGCCGGGTAGAAGTCGCAGAACACCATCTGGCGGGGCGGCTGATACCCCGGGAGCGCCTCGGTCGCCGCGTGATGCTCCAGCGTGATCGTGTCGCCGATGCGCACGTCCTTGAGCGTGCGGATCGCCGCGACGACGTACCCCACCTCGCCGGGCCCGAGTTCCTTCACGCGCACGGGCTTGGGCGTCATCTTGCCCAGGTCGCTCACGAGGAACGTCCGCTCGGTCCCGATCATTCGGATCTTGTCGCCCACGCGCAGCGTGCCGTCGAAGATGCGCGTGTACACGATCACCCCGCGGTAGTCGTCGTACACCGCGTCGAAGATCAGCCCGCGCAACTGCTCGACCACGGGCTTCCGCGGCGCCGGCATCTTCTCGCAGATCGACGCCAGCAGTTCCGGGATCCCCTGCCCCGTCTTGGCCGACACCAGCAGGCAGTCCTCGGCCTTGAAGCCCAGCGTCTGCTCGATCTCCATCGCCACGTCGATCGGCCTCGCGCCGGGAAGATCAATCTTGTTGATCACCGGGATGATCGTCAGGTTCTCGTTCACCGCCAGGTACGCGTTCACCAGCGTCTGCGCCTGCACGCCCTGCGTGCTGTCCACCACCAGGATGGCGCCCTCGCAGGCCTTCAGCGCCCGGCTCACCTCATAGTTGAAGTCCACGTGCCCGGGGGTATCGATGAAGTTCATCATGAAGAGGTCGCCGTGCGATTCCGCACGCTCGGTCCCCTTCATGCGGTGTGTGCCGCTCTCGTCCGCCGGCGCTTCGTACTCGTTCTCCAGGTCGTCGGCCTTCGCCCCCGCCTTGTGCCGGTGCCACACCGTCACCGCCGACGCCTTGATCGTGATCCCGCGCTCCCGCTCCAGGTCCATCGAGTCGAGGATCTGCTCCTTCGCCTCGCGGGGCGAGACGGCGTTGGTCGCCTGCAAAAGCCGGTCCGCGAGCGTGCTCTTGCCGTGGTCGATGTGCGCGATGATCGAGAAGTTCCGGATGTTCGGCGTGGGGTCGGGCATTCGCTCGGAGTGTAGGTGCACCCCGCGCCGCCGCCCGATTCCCGCGGATTTCCCGCGCCCGCCCGTTTCCCGCGCAATCCCGGCGTTTCCGCCATGACGCGACCGCCGCACTCTGGTACCTTGGCTCCCCGAGCCCCGGGATTCGCCGGGCCGATATCGGGGAGACGACCATGCCCAACCCGCGCCACGCCGCCGCCCTCGCCACGCTCCGCGCCTTCACCGACGCCAACGCCCGCGCCGACGAAGCCGCCATGCGCGCCGTGCTTACCCGCTCCACCCTCGACTCCGGCAACTTCTCCGGGCCCATGCCCGCCGACATGATCTTCGAGTTCGGTGCTCCCGAAGACGACGACCAGGGCCGCGTCATCATCCTCATGACCGCGCGCCCGCCCGGCGATCTTCCCGAGGACATGCAGCCCATGGCCCTCCGCTGCATCCTCGTCCAAGAAGACGGCGTCTGGAAGTTCGACCTCGAAGCCACCATGCACGATCAGATGGCCGCCGCCGAAGCCGCCTTCCGCGAACTCGGCGAACAACTCGGCCAGGCGATGGGCGGCGCCATGGAGGCCATCGGGGAAGGGCTCGCGCAGGCCCTCGGCGCCTCCGGCGAACTCACCGGCGACTCCGCCGAACCCGTCGAGCCCTTCGGCCCCGCCGACTGGCGCCCGCTCCCCGCGCTCACAACCCTCGAGAACCTCTCCGCGTCGCTCGCGGCCGCCGTCGGCGTCGAGATCCCCGTCGTCGCCGACGTCCAGGCCATGATGGACCTCTTCGGTGCCGACGATCCCGCCCCGCTCATCCCCTGGCTCGAGAACGACCTCTGCGCCGGGCTGGTCGAGGCCATCGCCGCCGCGGGGGAGGATGCGCGCGCCCTCCGCGCTGTCCGCATCGAGGTTCCCAGCGACTACAACGAGCGCATGCTGATCCTCGACGGACGCACGCTCGTCTATCGCGCCGAGATCCGCAACGCCGAGACCAACGCCTATTCCTTCGGCGCCCTCGCGCACATCGTCCCGGGCGTGGTCCACGCGCTCCGCCACGCGCCGGACGATCTCCCCGACGACCACACCGCCCTCCCCACGATGGACACCTACCCGAACGTGCAGCGCTACGCCCGCGCCTGGGCCCCGCGTTTCATGGCGCAGGTCCGCGCGATCGTCGGCGGGCCCGTCACGCTCGACGCCGACTGGGACTCCTTCTTTGCCGATACCGACGGGCGTGCCCTGGTCTTCTGGGGGCTCGGGCGCATCCCCGGCGCGCTCGCCATGCACGCCCGCGCGAACGACCTGCCCCCCGGCTGGCTCCGCGAGATCCGCTTCGAGTGCACGTACGAACAGCGCCGCGCGTCCTTCGCCGACGGCGTGCTCACCCTCGCCATCGCGACCGTCGGCCAGGAATACGCCGGGCTCTACGAGTTCCAACTCGCGCAGGTGCTCGCCACCGGCGAATGGGCCGAGCCCGACGAACCCAACCCCAACGCGCTGGCCTGAGCGAGCACGCAAAGTTTGGAATGTTCAGTCAGAACCACTCATCCGGATGTCCATGTTCCCTGCTGATCTCTCGGGACGTCGGTGGATCAGCATGACGATGAACTGAGCGGCTTGGAGCATGCAGAATCCTGAGGAGAGGGCCAGGGCCGCCGTCTTGTCACGGGCTGATGCCCGTCCATGACACCCGCAGCCTACTCGCTCGATCGCTTCGTCGGGCACCATCGAGAGGTACGTAGCAAACGCCAGCGCAAGAAGGAGCGCCACCAGGCAAATCAGCACGGACCGACGACCACGTGAATCCCCAAGCACCCCAAGGAACACGCCCACCGTGATCTCGCCGACCCCGACAGTCGGGCCGATCCACACCCCGCCCGGGATCACGCCATGGACTCGCACCACCTCTCGAAACTCCGAGACATGCACGATCTTCCAGACGCCCGAGAGAATCCAGATCGCGACGGAAGCCGCGAGTATCGCTCGCGCCACAGAGGCCCATCGTGAGGGCATGGTGACAGGTTCCACGCTCACCCGCGCCGACGCCACCAGATCACCCCCGCACCGATGATGCTCGTCAGCGACACAACGAATATCCACGACGCGAGATTGGAAGATCGTCCAGAACCGCCGTCGGCCCCGCGCGGCGGGGTTAGACCCGTCGGGGGCGGTGCCGCTGCGCTGACCTGCCGTGTCATTGCCGGATCGGGCAAACCATCCGCGAGAATGACCTCGCCCGACCTGGCGTTGAACGCCGAGTCGGCGTACGTCTGCCACGCAAACACGTCGGGCTTCGGAGTCGTGCCGCCGGACATCGAGTCGATCAGCACCAGTCTGACGCTCGTTTCGGTCCGCCCCTGGTCACGGAAATGCTGCGTCTTTGCGATGCGAATGCGCGTGGGGTGCAGCACGCCCGGGATCAGCGGGCGAAAACCGTCGTACGTCAACTCGGTCACGTTGCCGTCCGGCCATCCGAGCGTCGCACGACGCAGCGTCGCGCCGCCGTCGCCGAGGGTGAACGTGGCGCCCAGGCACGCGGCCGAGAGTGTCTCGGTAGCGCGATCGCCGGTGACGTCGTTCCGGCCGCACGCCGTCGCAGCCGTCAGCATGTAACGCATCATCTCAAAGTACGACAGCTGCGCCCGATCCTCGATCGCCAGTCGCCGGTTCTGAGCATGCAGGCGCACCATCTCCTCGGTGGACAGCGGCGCGAAGTCGTGTATCTTCGCCAGGGCACCCCGCGGGGGGATGGTCGCGTGCGACTCCCCGGACCAGATCTCCACCTGCGTGGCAAACTCCGGACGCCCGCCGTGCAGCAGCGAGCGTGTGCGATTCGCCAGCGACCCACGCCCGTCCGAGTCCAGCACGCACTCCTCGATGATATGGAACGCCCGACCGGATTCCTCGTCCGCGATGGTCACCACACCCGGCGACCGTTCCACGCTCGCGAGATCGTCAGTGCCGAATAGTTCGAGCGAATACGCTGCTCGATATCGGATCTGGTGCGGCGGCACTCCGCTCATCACGCGCGCCGCAACCTCGACCGACATCGACCCCTCTCCCGTCTGGGCGCTCGCAAGGGCCGCCCAAAGCGTGACCGCGACGCAGCCGCTCATCTGCCCGAAGAAGACTACGGGTTGGCGACGCATCTGGTTCTTCCCACTTTGTCCGTCACCGTCGTGGGGGCTGGCAAGCTGCCATGATCGCACCGCCACGTGCCATCCTGATTCTGGGACAATGTACCCACGAAGCACACTGTGTTCAAATCGATCGGATCACAGTACCGAAACGTCGTTCCGCTCACACACGCATGGACCTGGTCGCTGCAACCGATCCAGCACGAGCCGCCCTGCGCGGGCGGAATGCCACCCGGCGTGAGCATGCCGTAGTACGGCACGACGTCGAAGATACATATCTGGGCTTCACCCTCTTCTTCTTCATCCGCGACGGCCGCACCGATCGAGAGTGCAACGACAGCAGAGCCGATGCAAATCCGGGCGACGCAATCTCGGATGGTCTTCATGTTCTGCTCCGATCTGTGCCCGTGCTTCTGTTCAGTCTCTTGACCGATCAAGTCGGCTTTGCTATCTTCGATCAACTCCTCCGCAGAGTACCAGGGGGGGGGGCGAAAGGTCAAGTGGGCCTCCCGAGAAATCACAAAGCCCGTGTTGCATCCCCCCGAGCCCTCACGATCGTCGAGGTCCTTGTCGTCATCGGGATCGTCGGCCTGCTCACCGCGTTGCTGCTGCCCGCCCTCGGCTCATCACGCCGTCAGGCACGCCAGGCCGTGTCACTCTCGAACATCCGCCAGTGCGGCATCGGGATCATCGGCTACAGCCATGACTTTGCCGACAAGCCGCCCGTGCTGGCCGCGCCGCGCGAGGTCTACTACGGCCGTGACACGCCGGACATCTACGTGGGGCGTGGTGTGCGGGTCGAGGTCGTGTGGTGGGATCATGAACTGTTGTGGCACTACCTCTTGAATCCCCCTCCCTCGCCGCAGGTCGCTATGGCGCCATGGAGTCAAGACCCGCGCAAAATCGTCATAGACGGCTCGCCCACCGCGGTCGTGCCAGACTATTACCTGACGCTCAGTCTCTATGCCGACCCGGCCTACTGGGACCGTTTCACGCAGGCCGGCCCGTCGCAGTGGCGTGCCCAGCGACTGACGGACATCCGGTTCCCCTCCGACAAGGGGCTGATGTGGCAGCAACGGGCGCACGCCGTGCCGGGCTCGAACGCGGAGGGATGGCAGCACACTGTCCTGCTCCGGGGCGAACCCACCAGCGTGCTCTGGTCAGATGCCAGCGGCAACAACCTCGACTTCCTCAGCCTCCACGCGGGCGAGCCCAACTTCTTCCATCACAGCCCGCGCAGCGTCACGTACTTCTCCGACGGCTGGCCCGTTGCTGCGACGCGTCACGGGATTCACGGGCGCGATCGGGGCGGAGTCGGCGGCCGCAAAGTCCGCAGAGGCGCGCAGACCGCGCGATAATCGTCGTGCTCTCGGCCGCCGATCGTTCTCCGGAAAGGCCGCTCCTACTTCTTCCGCACGATCAACTCGTACACCGGGGGCAACTGCACGAACGCCCCGGGGTCGCGCCCGGCCTCGTCCCACGCCGCCTCGAACGCACGCCGGTCGTCCTCGGTGATGAACCCCGTCTCGACCAGCCTCGGGATGAACGTCTGCCAGAACGAGTTGGGCCAGTGCCACAGCGACGAGTCGGGACGCGCGATCCGCTGCACCACGTTGAGGTCCATGATCTCGAACCCGTGCCGCAGGAACATCCCCGGCAGGCGGGCCATCACGTCCGTGTCGCCCCCGCGCGCCCGCCACGAGGCGGCCACCGCGTGGATCACCTTCGTGAACGCCTCGCGCCGCGGCGCCAGCGTCAGCGACCGCTCGTAGTTGAAGTAATCCTGCACCGCCACGCGCCCGCCCGGCTTCAGCAGGCGCGACAGCCCCTCGACCACCCGCTCCGGGTGCGCCAGAAAGCAGAACACCCAGCGCGCGTACGCCACGTCGATCAGCCCCGCATCGTCGTGCAGCACACCCGCCAGGTCCTGCACGTCGCCCAGCACCCGCTCGATCCAGTGCGCCTTGCGCGCCACGGCCTGGTCGTGCAACTGCTTGAGAAACGACGCCGACTCGTCGATCGCGATCACCCGCCCCGCGGGCCCCACGATCTGCGCGAGGTCCAGCGACGCGTGCCCCGGGCCGCAGCCCAGATCGAGCACCGTCATCCCCGGCTGCACGCTGGCCCGCTCCCACAGCGCGTGCGTGCACGCCGACCACAGCCGGTGCTGCAGCCCCAGGCGGTTGGTCTCTTCCGAGCCCGTGCCGAGCACATACTCCGACGGTGAGTTGGGCGCCCCGGTGGTCATGGGCCCAAGCGTAGGGGCGCTGCGCACGCCCTCGCCGAGCGAACGCACGCGGACAGACGACGGACCTGCAGCGTGCGACGCTGGACCAACTCCAACCGACGCCGGACCCGAGGCTTGGCGAAGGTCCGGGTCATCCCCGCGTCACGCCCGACACGCCGCGAGCACGCCCCAAATCCCGGGAACCCGCTGTTGAGAACCGCGTCTCATCAAGCGTTGCCGCCCCGCGCCCGGGCGCGTGCCCGGGCCGGGAACGGCCGGAACAAGGAGCTAGCCATGCTCGCACGGAAGGCCGCCGTCATCGCGGCGGGGTTGTTCTTCGCGCCCGCCGCGCTCGCCCAGCACCACCGCGACTCGTCCCTCCACGTCCGCATCGACCTCCCGCGCGTCGGCGTCGTCATCGGCTCCCCGCGCCACGCCCCGCCGCCCGTGTGCGAGCCGCCCCGGCGCGCGCCGCGTCATCACGCGCCCCCGCCGCAATACCCGTGCGAGCAGGAGGTCCGCATGCACCTCGACGGGCGTGCCATCACCGCGACCGTCCGCCTCGAACGCCAAGCCTGCGGCACGCTCGTCGCCCGCGTCCGCCTCGACACCTGCGACCGCCGCGGGCTGCCCCGCCTCGACCGCGCGACGCTCCATCTCGTCGTCGACGGCCGGGACTGGTGCATCGATCTCTGCCCCAAGGCCGCCCAGGGACGTCAGAGCGCCACGCTGCTCGCGCAGGACGGCCCGCGCGTCCGCCCCGGCGCGCACGCCTCCGCACGCCTCACCCTCGAAACCCGGCGCGATTCCGACTCCGCACGCATCCACCGGCTCGGCGTCCGCTGAGCGCGGCCCACGCATCGAGCACGCACACCGCGCCCCGGGGCCTCCATCGCCCCGGGGCGCTTCGCGCGGGCTGGCGTGACGTACGAGCGCTTACCGCTTCGTCGCGCGCAGCGTCATCGTCTGGAACTCGCCCTTGCCGTCCGGCGTCGGCCCCCAGAACTCCAGCATCATCACGCCGGGGCTCTCCAGCCGCTCGATCTCCCGCATCCACGTCGGCTTCCCCGTCATCGGGTCCGTGAACTTCCCGAACCACTCGATCGCCCCGTCGTCACGCATCTTCCCCGTGAACACGATCATCGTCGTGCCCATGTTGTCGGCCCACACCGACTCGAACCGCTGGTCCGTGTTGTTGTACCCGTAGACCGCGAAGCCCTCGAACGGCGCCATCTGCCCGGGGCCCATCTCCACCATCCCGCGCGTCTCCGAACGCATGAACCGCCCGTCCATCATCGGCGTGTTCACCTGCACGTGCCGGCTCTCCACCCACGGGCCGTTCGGGTCCATCCGCCACTTCATCACCGCGTCCCACGTCCCCGCGTTCCGCATCAGCCGCTCGTGCATCGCCCCCGGCGTCATCGCCTTCTGCCACGCCTCCATCATCGCCGCCTCGTCCATCGCCGCCGGCTTCGGCTTGGCCTTTCCCGCGCACCCCACGCCCGCCAGCCCCGCCGCCAGCACCAGACCGCCCACCATCGCAGCCACGCCCGCTCGAACCTTCATGTGCATGTCTCCAGGTCCGCGATTGCGGTGCACCACAGCGCCGCCGCGCGGAATGACAATCTTACCAAACATAATCCGCACAATCAAGCGTTCCGCCCGTGTTAACCATTGATCCCGCTGGATCAATGACTTACACCGAGTTCATGACCACCCGGCCCAGCAGCCGGGCCGTCGCGCCGTCGCGGTCCAGCACGGCACACTCCGCAAGCCGCAGCGACGACGCCCGCGGGTCCACCCGCAGGAGCATCTCCGTCATCGTCGGGTTGTGCCCGATCAGAAGCAGCGTGTTCGTCCCACGCACCTCGTGCTCGCGGATGACCGCCTCCACGCTTGCCACGCTCCCGCCCAGCCCCAGCCGCTCGTCGACCAGCGGCTCCAGCCCCAGGGCCTCCGCGGCGAGCCGGGCCGTTTCGTGGGCCCGAAGCACGGGGCTGCAAATCACCACCTCGGGACGCACCTCCAGCGGCGGCGCCCCGCCCGCGAACGCCAACCCCAGACCCAATGCCTGTGCATGACCTCGACCGGTCAGGACTCGGGACTGATCATCAGCCCCGGCTGATCCGGGCCCCGCCTCGGCGTGGCGTGCGACGTACAGCCGCATTGGGGAATTCTATCCATTTTGCACCCCCCCATGCAAGCGGCCTTCCGCAATTCGAGTTATCCACATCCGGGCACCAACCCGGCCTGCAGGCCCCGATGCCATGACCTCCCCGTACGATCCCCGTATGCCCGGAACGCCCATCCTGATCGCCCTGGGCGTCTACGCCGTGGTCTCGATGGTCACGCTGGGCGTGTTCGCCATCGACAAGCGTCTCGCCCGCATGGGCGCCCGGCGCATCCCCGAGCGCACGCTCCATGCCTTGGCCCTGCTGGGGGGGTGGCCCGGCTCGGCCGCGGCGTTCGTCATCGTGCGCCACAAGAACCGCAAGCCGGCCTTTGTCGCCATCACCGTGGCCATCGCGCTCGTGCACGGTGCGGCGTGGGCCCTGCTCTCGAAAGGCGCCCTGCGCTAGCGTGTCCACCCGCCGGGCAGACTCGCGAACATGGCGTCCATCGCCCGGCGCGTGTCCTCGCGCAGGTGGTTCGCCTCGTCGAGCAGCGGCGCGGGCAGCGCCTTGCCCAGCGGCGCGACGCGCTCGGGCAGGCGCACCAGCGCCACGGGCCCCATCGCCGCGGGGCCTATGGCCAGCGCACCGGGCGCGTCACCCCGCGTCGGTGTCGTGGATGAAGGAGTGGGGGAGTCAGTCCGCGCGATCGGCGATTGGTCCATCGGCGCCTGTGCCCCGGGCCGCATCAGCACGAACACGCCCAGCGCGACCAGCGCCGCGACGCCCAGTCCGCCCAGGCTCCACGCCGCGGCGCGGCGCCCGGCGAGCGGCCAGTCTGTCTCGACGCCGCCGCCCCCCGGCGCGGTCGCGTCGAGCCCGCCCAGGATGCTCTCACGCACGCGTGCCGGCGCCTGGCGCCAGGGCAGCGCGTCGGCGTCGGAGAGCGCCTCGTCCACGCGCGCGTGCCCGCGCGGCACGCGCCCGCTCGACCGGTCCCGCCGGTCGTCCAGGTCGTGCGACGCCGCCAGCGCCCGCCACAGGTCGCTCATGCCACACCCCCCACCAGCCCGGCCTGGGCCAGCGCGTGCAGCCCGGACTTGGATGGACGGCGCACCCGGCGCGGCGCGTGCTCGGCGCCGGGCGCCTGGGGCATCAACCCCGCCAGGTGCTGGCGCGCCCGGAACAGGCACACCCGCACCGCGACGCGCGACTTGCCCATCACCCGCGCGATCTCGGGGATGTCGAGGTTCTCCGCGTACCGCAGCCACAGCGCCGTGTGCTGATCCTGCGTCAGGTGCTCGGCCGCCAGCGCCCACAGACGCGCGCCCAGCGACCGGCGCTCGTCGTCGCGAGATTCCTCGCGGGCGGGCGTGTCGGGCGTCTCGCGCACCAGCACCAGCGGGGTGCGCCGCCTGCGTGAGATCGCCAGGCGCAGCGCGATCGTGTACAGCCACGTCGAGAACTGCCAGCGCGGATCGTATGAACGCAGGCGTTCCCACGCCCGCAGGAATGCCTCCTGCGTCAGTTCCTCGGCGTCCGTCGGCGATTCGCCGCGGCGCACCAGGAACGTGAACAGCCGGGCCTGGTACAGGTCGACGAGCCGCGCGAAGCACGTCTTGCCGAAGGCGTCGCCCCGCGACGCCCGCACCGCGAGGTCCTCGGGACGCATCGCGTGCTCGGGCCCGCCACCCGCGCCGACTCCGGCGCTGTCAGAGCCCTCAGGGCTTCCGCGCATCGCCCGGCTCCTTTCCACCCGTCTCCACGGGCACGCCCGACCCCTCCGGCGAGCGGACCGTCATCAGCACGGATCGTACGAGCCCCGCCGCCTTCGCGGCGTCGTGCGACGTCGTCACCCGCACGGCACGATCCTCCGTCCGGACCTCGATCCCCGCCGCAATTTCGGCCAGCGGCTGCATCTCCGGGTCGTCCGCCGCCAGCAGCGAGAGCGTCGCCACGACGCCCTGGAGCATACTGCCCATGGCCTGCGCCCGTTGCGGCGAAACCGCCTCGAGCGTCATCTCCCCTTCGAGCCGGGCGCTCCCCTCCCCCGCCCGCTCGACCAGTCGCATCCGCATCCGCTCCGCGCCCCGCAGGATCGTCGCCCGTGCCCCGCCCGCGGCGGGCTTCTCGGCGTTCATCCCCGTCGCCGCCGCCGCCACGATCTCCCCGCCACCCGCGTCGATCGGGTACTCGCCCGCGAGCCCCGGCTCCTGCCCGCCGACGACCCGGGCCGCCCGCAGCAGTTTCTCCCGCGACGACGCGAACACCACCCGGCGCTCCTCCGCCTTCGCGCCCGGCAGTATCGCCGCGTGCAGCGAGCGACCGTCCTGCACCCACGCGTGCACCCGAACCCCCTCGACCTCCTCGACGCTGTACCCCTCCAGGGGCGCCTTCGCCAGGTGGTCCGCGGCCTTCTCGGCCTCGGCCGACGCCGTCAGCACCGCCACGCCCGCGTCATCGGCGTACGACAGCCCGTACACCGTCAGCCCGCGCCCGACGTGCAGCGGATCGAACCCCATGTCGCGCGTGAACCGCTCCCGGGCCTCCATGCCCTCGGCCTCGGCCATCTCCAGCAGCGCCCGCCCGGGCAACGAACGTGCCGCGGCTTCCAGGTCGATGTGCACCACCCACGTCGCCTGCGCGTCGACCACCGCCCGCTCCAGCGGGCCCGCCAGCACCGGCGGCGCGAAGAGCGCTCCCGCCAGCAGCAGGCTCGGAACACAACCTGGTCGAAGCACGCGCATGCCGCCCTTCGTACGTCTGCCCACCCGCCCCGTTACACCCCCGGGGCTCGTCCCCAAGCCAAAAACACGCCGACCGGGCCCCCCAACGGAGAGCCCGGCCGGTCGGTTGGTCCGCGAATGTCGCCCTGGCTTTCAGGCCCGGGCGATCCCGGCTATCAGGCCCGGGCGATCTTGGTGTACGTCGCGCTCCCGAAGCCCAGCACGGGGATGAAGATGAACCCCAGGAAGATCAGCCCCACGGCGAACAGGATGCTCTTCCCGAACGACTTGGCCAGGTCCACGAACACGATGATCGCCACGATCAGGCTGACGATCGGGATGAGCATGAGGATCAGCCACCACCACGGGCGGTTCACGACCAGCAGCAGGATGTACAGGTTGTAGATCGGGACGATCGCCGCCCAGCCGGGCTGCCCCGCCTTGACGAAGATCTTCCACAGGCCGGCGATCACCAGCACGATGATCGCCAACTGGATCAGCAGCACGACGATCGCGCCGGCCCCGCCGCCGCCCCCGCCGTAGTCCTGCCCGAGCACAAAGTGCAGCATGTCGTTCATGTAAGGCTCCTCTCAGGCCCGGCGCCACAGGGACACGGCCCCTTGGTTATCCGGGCCTTGCTTTCTCGGCCGATTGGCCCTTCGGCCTTCAAAGACCCCCAACTCAGGTCACGACTCCGGTCGCAGCCCTGGTAGAACCCGCATCACCCATGCCCCCCCGCGTACCGCCGGAACTTGTCCCCCAGTTCGATCAGGCTCGTCTGGAACGCGAACCCGCCGGAGTTGAACAGCGCCCACTCAACCCCCGCCTTGGCAAGGTCCTGCGCGTACGCCACGGCGTCCGCGGGTTCCATGCTCAGCACCATCCCCGCCATGCTCGCCGGGTCGCGCGGGGCCCCACGCAGGTCGCTCGCCCGCATCTGGCGGCGTTTCGCGAAGTCCGCCGCCCGGTCCTCCTCGGTGAAGATCAGCAACGCCCCCTTGCCCCCCAGGGCTCCCAGCAGGGGTTCGGCGTCGTCGCCCTCGCCCCGTGCCACGAAGTACCACTCGGGGAGCGTCATCGCCGCCTTCCACAGCGCGATCTCCGCCGTCTTGTTCGCCGCCTGGCGCGACGCCTCGACGAGCAGGTCAAAGTCCTGATCCATGCGTGCCCTCCGTCGCGGGTGAGCCGGAGCCCCCGCTCGTGCGTCCGCGCAGTCTACCGCCCCGCGACCGGGGAGCACCCCGGCTTGGGCGGGGTGTGGATAACCTCTCGCGTGCGGCCGAGCCTCCGTCCCGCCGCACACCGGAGGGCTTCGCCATCAACCCGTACGCCCCGTCGCATCTCCACGCCGAGCAGCCCGAGCCAGCCGGTTGGGCCCGGCGGAACATCGTCGCGCTCGTCATCGGCGGCGTGCTGCTGTTCGTTCTCCTCCTGAGCGGCTGCATCGGGGGCGCGATCTACTTCGGGATCTCGGCGTTGGGCTCGCACTCGTCGGTGCAGGCCGCCGTGCAGCAGGCCGCCGCCGACCCGCGCGTCGTCGATCGCCTGGGCACACCGGTCGAGAAAGGCTGGTTCGTCACGGGCAATGTCTCCGTCATCAACGGGCAGCAGACCGCGAACATGCAGGTGACGCTCAAGGGCCCGCGCGGCGAGGGACGTCTCCTCTACACCGGCACCAAGGGCGTCGGCGCCAACTGGGTCTTCACGATCTTCACGCTCGAAACCGACGGCCAGCCGGACCTCGACCTGCTCACGCCCAGCGGCGCGCTCGCCCCAGGCACGCCCCCCACGCCCCAGCCGCCCGCGACGGACCCGCCCCCGAGGCCCGACGATCGGTAGACTGCCGCCGGGAGTTGCCCCGGGCGTGCGCGCCCGCCCCAACCGGAGGTTCCGCATGCGTCCTGCTTCGCTCGTGGTTCTGTGTGCCTCGCTGGCGACAGGTGCCCTCGTCGGGTGCGCCTCGCAAAGTTCCCACCGCGTCGTCACGCCCGCGACCGACGCCCAGCGTTCGGCCCTGTTCGGCATGGTCGCCGATCTCCAGGGCGACTGGGAGATGGTCGACGACGCGGGCAACCGCCACCTCGCCGCGGTGATCCGCGTGTCCTCGGCCGGGAGCGTCGTCCGTGAGGTCATGTTCCCCGGCTCCGAGCACGAGATGACCAACGTCTACCACATGGACGGGCCCTCGCTCGTCATGACCCACTACTGCGCGCAGGGCAACCAGCCCCGCATGCGCGCCCAGGCGGCGGCGTCGCCCACGCGGATCGACTTCACGCCCGACGGCGTGGCGAACCTCACCTCCGCCGACGACATCTACATGTGCCGGATGACTCTCGAACGTACCGGGCCCGACGCGATGCGCCAGTCGTGGAGTTCGTGCAAGAACGGGAAACTGCACCCGACGCACACGCCCTCGTTCGACCTTGTCCGCCGCCGGTGATGCCGGCCGCCCCGCATGATGCCCCGGCGCGCGACGCGGGCAATCGCCCGCCGGTATAGTCGACGCCGTGTTCTTCCTGACGGTCCCACCCGCCCCGGTCCGCCGCGCCCTCACCGACGAACAGGTCGGCACCGTCGCCTTCTGGACGATGGTCGTCGCGATCGTCGGCCTGCTGGTGGTCGTGGCGCTGCTCAGCCTCGCCCTGCACCGGCGCCGCCAGCGCGACCGCGAACTGCTCGACGCCCAGCGTCGCCGGCGTGAAGAGGCCCAGAAGCCCCGCCCCGACCCCTGGGCCGAGGCCGGCCGACGCGCCGGCACGCCACCGCCCGACGAACGTCTCCACGAGATCAAGGGCGAGCCCGAGCCCGACGCGCCCGCGATGCCCGCCCAGGCCCGCGCGGCGGGGCGCCGCCCGCTCGCGCTCATCACCGGGGCGGCCCGGCGCGTCGGGCGCGCCTGCGCGCTCGAACTCGCGCGGTCCGGCTGCGACATCATCTTCACGTACCACAGCAGCGAGCCCGACGCCGAGTCCCTCGCGCACGAACTCGCCGGGCTCGGGGCCGAGGCCTCGTTCCACCGGCTCGACCTCAGCGACCTCGCCGCGGTCGAAGCCTTCGCCGCGGAGCGCGCCGACGTGCTGGGCGCGCTCGACGTCGTCGTGCACAACGCCTCGGTCTACGAGCCCAGCCCGCTCGAAGAGGTCACGCACGAGAGCGTGCTCCGCCAGTACCGCGTGAACGCGGCGGCCCCGCTCATCCTCACCGCCCGGCTCGCGCCGCTGCTGCGGGGGTCGTCGCTCCCCGGTGGCGCGTGCGTGGTGGCGCTCGCCGACATTCACGCCATGGGGCGCCCACGCCGCAACTACGCCGCCTACGCCATGTCCAAGGCCGCCCTCGCCGAGATGGTCCGAAGCCTCGCCCGCGACCTCGCCCCCGACGTCCGCGTGAACGGGGTGGCGCCGGGCGTCGTCGCCTGGCCCGAGAGCGGCGACGAATCCGACCCCGACGTGCAGGCCCGCTACCTCCGGCGCATCCCCCTCGCCCGCGCGGGCCAGCCCGACGACGCCGCCCGCGCCGTCCGCTGGCTCGCCCTCGAGGCGACCTATGTCACCGGAGAGATCGTCCGCGTTGACGGCGGGCGCTGGCTCGCCTGAACCCCCGCGCCGGCGAGGGTCCGCACGCAGCCACACCCCCGCACACGGGCCTAGCATCCTCCACAGGACCGACCGACCAGGCCCCAAACATGCCGGGCAAACTCATCCCCTTCACCGAAACCCCCGAACCAGAGACGGAGCGCATGACGAACCTCGCCTCGGAGAGCCCTATGACCTCGACCCACGCCCCGCGCCGGCGCCCCGGCTCGGGAGGCCGCCCCAGCGACGCCCTGCCCGCGCCCACGTTCGTCAAGTGGCTGCGCGACATGATCCTCATCCGCGAGTTCGAGAACCGCTGCGCGCAGGCCTATCAGCAGGCGAAGATCGGCGGGTTCTGCCACCTCTACATCGGGCAGGAAGCCCTCGCCGTCGGCACCATCGCGAGCGTGAACCACGACGACCCCATCGTCACCGCCTACCGCGACCACGGGCACGCGCTCGCGCGCGGCATGGACGCCGGCGCCTGCATGGCCGAGATGTACGGCAAGAGCACCGGCTGCGCCAAGGGCAAGGGCGGCTCCATGCACATGTTCGACAAGCCCAACTGGCTTTTCGGCGGGCACGGCATCGTGAGCGCCCAGACCGCGCTGGGCACCGGGCTCGCCTTCGCCGCCCGCTACGAGTGGGAAGTGCTGGGCCAGGCCCTGCCCAACCCGGGCGTCACCCCCGGTCAGCCCGCCAAGAAGAAGGTCTGCCTCACGTACCTCGGCGACGGCGCGCTCAACCAGGGCGTGCTGCACGAGTCCATGAACCTCGCCGCTCTCTGGAACCTCCCGGTCATCTACATCGTCGAGAACAACGGCTACTCGATGGGCACCGCCATCGCCCGCGGGACGACGATGGCCCACGACCTCTCGAAGAAGGCCGAGGCCTACGGCATGCGGGGCGAGATCCTCGACGCCTTCGACGTGATCGACTTGTACGACGACTTCAAGCCCCTCGCCGACTGGTGCCGCGAGAACCAGAAGCCCGCCTTCGTCGACCTCAAGACCTACCGCTACCTCGGGCACTCGATGTCCGATCCGCAGAAGTACCGCACCAAGGACGAGGTCGAGCAGTTCAAGTCCAAGGACTCCATCGACCGGCTCGCGCACGTTCTGATGAACGAACGCACGAACCCCGACGGCTCGCCCGTCCTCAGCGAGCAGGCCTTCATGGACCTGCAGACCGAGGTCAAGGACGTCGTCCGCAAGGCCCTCGAGTTCGCCGAGCAGAGCCCCACGCCCAGCGTCGGCGAGGAACTCTACAGCGACGTCTTCTACAACCCCATGCCCAACCTCAGCCCCACGCGCGACTACGTCCACGGCGCGAAGAACCCGCTCCTCTAAGCCCGCCCGTCGCGGCCGGATTCACTTCCCCGTCGGGGCGGTGGGGGTGGTGGGGGTGGTGGGAGAAGTCGGTGGCGGCACGGGCCCGTCGAGCGTGAACGTCGCCACCATCCCGCGGTGGTCCGAGGGGAACGCCTCCATCACGAGGTCGCTCGTCGCCGAACTCTCGCCCAGGACCTGCGCCCGCGTCACGCGCACGCCCTGCCCCGCGAAGAGCACCAGATCAATCCGGTCCATCACGTCGCGCTCGTCCGGGCGGGGCGTCCATGTGAACCCGGGCTTGGCGACCGGGTCGGGATAGATCGCGCGGTACGCGTCGGTGAAGCCCGCGTCGGCGAACATCGTCGTCGTGGGCCAGGCCGCCGGCGTGGGCAGCCCGCGCCGCGCGATGGCCGCGGGCGTCCAGTCCAGGTGCGAGGGCTCGTTGAAGTCGCCCGCGAGGAAGACCGGCAGCCCCGAGCGCAGCGCCGGCTGCAGGTCGCGCAGGCAGCGCAGCGCCGGCTCGCCCCGCGCCAGGCGCGCCTCGGTGATCGCGTCGGCCTCGGTCGAGACGAACCGCCCGCCGTGGTACTCGATGCCGACCAACTGGTACGGCTGGTACGGCGCCGCGGGGAAGTGCACGTTGAACGCCCAGACCTCGCGCCCCGACGGCAGGCGGATCTTCGCGCCCCACGTGCGTTCGCTCTCGGCCACGATCTCGTGGCGCGTCAGGATGGCCGTGCTCCCGCCCTGCACCAGGATGCGGTAGCCCAGCCCGGCGGCGTACTCCTCACCCTTCCCGCTCTGCTCCTGCATGCAGATGATGTCCGCGTCGGCCAGGCGCAGGGCCTCGAGCGTCCGCGCCCGCGAGACCGCCTTGTCCGGGTCGCCCCGCTCGCCGCCGACCCAGATGTTGAACGTCAGCACGCGCAGGGTGTCGGCCGGGGGCACGGGCTGCGCACGCGATTCCCCGCCGGGCACACCCTCGCCCTGCGCCGCGCCGCAGAGCCCGATCAACCCCGCCACGCCCAGCACCGCCGCAAGAAGCACATTGCTCATGCCGCCAGTCTACCGCGTGGGGCGTTCACGGCGCGCACACGGCGCGGGAAGATGGCGTCCAGCGGGCGATCGCACGTCCCGACGGGCCTGGAAAGGCCCCAGTGGAAGAAGGCATCAGCGATTGGGGATTGGGCATTCGGGTCAAGACACGGCGCCAACGCGTGTGCAGCCCATTGCCGAATGCCGAATGCCGTTCCTACGGGCACGCCCCGCCCGCCACCACCTGCGCCAGCGCGTCCACGTCGTCCTGATCGACGTTCCCGTCGGCGTTGAAGTCCGGGTCCGCGCCCGAGCACGACGCGTCGCCCGCCACCACCTGCGCCAGGCACGCGATGTCGTCCTGATCCACGTTGCCGTCCTGGTTGAAGTCGGGATCGCACGGCGGCGTGCCCACCCACACGTCGTACACCTGCGCCACGCCCCGCCCGCTCTCCTCGAACGCGCACAGCAGCACCCGGTTCAGTCCGGTGCTCAGCCCCGACAGCGTCCGCGACCAGTCGAACCGGTCGTCCTGCGTCGCGAGGTTCGACGGCGTCGCCAGCGTCAGCGGGTCGCCCACGCTCGGCGGGTTCGCGATGAGGTGAATCCGCGACACCGTCCGGTCCAGCGCCTTCGCGCGGAACAGGAACTGCGCCGTGCCGATGGGCAGGGGCGAGGGGTTCTCGAGTGTCGCCTGCGGGTCGAGCCGATCGACGTACACCCCCGTGCGGAACTCGCGGAAGAGCGGCGCCTCGTTCGCGTTGCGTCGGCGGAACGCCACCACGCTCACGTAGTGCATCCCTTCGTCGAGCAGCGCCGTCGAGATCGTCTGGCGGTACAGCCCGTTCGTGTTCCCCGTGCCCGCCAGCGGCTGACGCAGCGTCACGAACTGCTCGTACCCCGGCACCACGGCGTTGGTGTGGTCGATGTCCACCACGCCGTTCCCGTTGAAGTCGCGGTACCCCGCGTCGATGCGGAACACGGCGTTGTCGTCGGCGTTCGCGTTCGAGCCCGCGCCCGGGTCGCCGTTCACCGTCGACAGCGCGATGTCGAACGTCGGCCCGCTCACCACCGGCACCGCGAAGGTGCGGCGGCGCCACGAGGGCGTCGTGAACGTCTCGGCGGGGAGCACGCCCGACGCGCCGTCGATCGTCAGCGTGCCCGCGGGGAGCGCGGGCGCGTAGACCAGGTATCCCCGGTGCGTCTCGACCGCCGACCCGCCCGCGGGCAGCACGCTGTTCCGCGGCGCGCGGACCGTCACCTGCCCGCCCGCGCCGACGGTGAGCACCTGGGCGATGTCGTCGTTGGGGTCGAACGCCGCGTTCGCCGCGTTGCCCGTGAGTTCGATCAGGCGCGTGCCGGCGGGGAACGAGGTGGTGACGCTGCGCTGGTCGAAGCCCGCGTCGTAGCGGTCGTTGAGGACCACGAGCGCGTTGCCCGAGAACGCCCCGCCGCCGGTGGGCGTGCGCCGCTCGAAGATCAGCACGTCGTTGTCCTGCCAGCGAGGCGTGAACTGCCCGCGCGCTACCCAGTTCGAGATCCGCACGAGGTCGATGATCGCGGTGTTCTCGACGTTGCTCGAGGGCTCAACGCCGAACGCCGCCGTGAGCCCGGCCCGCGGGTGAAACCCGCTCGGGCGCGCCACGCCCCGCGCGTTGTGGAACAACTTGGCCTGCCCCGGGTGCATCACGAGGAACGCGTGCGCGAAGTAGCCCTGCTGCCTGGTCGTGGGCGTGGGCGGGGCCGAGCCGCCGTTGCCCGCGCTCCCGTTGTCGTGGCTGAAGACGTGGTTGACGCCGATCGTCCCGTTGTGGAACCCGTCGTCGGTCTGGTCGATCATCGCGTTCAGCACGTCGCTCCACGCGCCCAGCCCGTTCGCCCCGACGATGTTCCGCAGCGCGCCCGCGCCGTTCAGGTCCAGCGCGTCGCGGTCTCCGTACGCGTCGCCCGCGGCGAATCGCCCGCTCGCCCGCCCGTTGGGCTTGCGGATGTACCGATCAAACGTGAAGTCGTTGCCCTCGACGCTCTCGACGAACGAGAAGGGCGTCACCCGGCGCCCGTCGGGCGTCGTCCGGCGCTGATGCACCACCGTGTCGAAGTACGTGTCGAAGACCCAGCTCGGCAGGTGCTTCGCCGCGTCGATGCGGAACCCGTCCACCTTGTGCACGTCCAGCATCCACTGCACCCAGCGCAGCATGTACCCCAGCGCGTTCTCCGGCACGGGGTCGCCCGCCATCGGGTCCGCGAGGTTGAACCGCCCCAGCGTCAACTGGCTCGCCGGTTCGTTCCGCGCCGGCACGTCGCACGGCGGGGCGAAGATCCCCGAGTTCAGCGGGCCCGCGAACCACATCCCCGGGTTCGTCACTATCTGCGTCCCCAGCGCCGCGTCGGGATAGAACCGCCGGTTGTTCGGATCGACCCGGTTGAAGTACGTCCCGCCCGGCAGGTTCAGCGGGTTGCCCGCCTCCGCCGGCTGGCGGATGAACTGGTGGTTCGTGCTCGGGTCGATGTCGATGAGCGCGACGAGGTCGCCCCGCAGCAGGCAATAGTTCGATGCGCCGGGGTCCTCCGACTGCAAGTACCCGCCCGGCACGCCCGCGTGGAAATCGCCCCAGTTGCTCGTCGGCTGCTTCGTGGTGATGGGCGTCGTGCTCGCCATCCAGAACCCCGGGTACCCCCCGTCCTGCTGGAAGCCCACGCCCGTCTGGCGTCCGGAGTTGTGGTTCAGCACCATGTCGATGTAGACGAGCGCGCCCGACCGCTGGAACTCCTCGACCACCGCCGCGAACGTCGCCTCCGTGCCGTACGCCGTCTGCGCCCCGGGACGCCCGAGGTCGAACCGGTCGAACGTGTCGTACCCCGCCGACGTCGAGTTCTGGTTCGGCAGCGTCGGCGGGTGATACCCCCGCGACACCGGCGGCAGCCACACCGACCCGTACCCCGCCACGAAGTAATCGCTCATCCGCCGCTCCATGTCCGCCCAGCGACACTCGAACCACTGGAGCATCGGTGGCGGCGACTCCTGCCCCAGCGCGGGGGCGGCCAGCGCCGTCATCACGGCGGCGGCGAGCAGACGAACAGTCGGGCGGGCGGCGTGGTGCATCGGTGTGGTTCCGTCTCCCAAGGGTGCGATCGGCGTTCGCGTGCGGCGGTGGGGGGCGTGAAAGCGGGTGCGATCCGCCGACCACTCGCGCGCACCTCAGTATCCCGCACCCGGGCCGCGTCCGGAAGCAAAAAACCGCCCATTCGCGGCAAATTTCACGCCGACGACCGCCCGCAGGCCCATGAAACGCCCGGGCGCGCAGCCGGTAATATCACGTCCCGCCCAGCAGCCGCCGCAGCGTCCCCGGGCTCTCGGGCTGCCCCGTGCGTGCCGAGAGCAGCGCCGCCTGGCTCATCGCCAGCACCGGCTCCAGCGGCGTGGGCCCGTCGTCGGGCACGCGCGGGTCCAGCAGGCGGGCCAGCGTGTCGGCCGCCGCCGTCACCGCGTGATCGGGCTGGGCCTTGGCCCCGCGCTTTCCGCGTCGGTGCTCGTCGCGCTTGGACCCGTCGGGCGCGATCCACTCCCACCCGTCGTCGAAGATCCGCAGGCGCCCCGCGGGCGCGATGAGCGTCACCACGGTGTTCCAGCGCCCCGCAGCGTTCGACGCGCTCAGCACGCACGCCCGCCCGTCGGCGAAGCGCAGCGCCCCGAGCAGGTCGCCCTCGAGGTCGCGCAGCGTCTCGCCGGGCAGCGCGTGCAGCCCCGCCGTCGCGTGCGGGCCGACGTACGCCGCGTCCACCGTCTCGGGCTCGCCCAGCAGCGCGTACACGAGGTCCATCGCGCCAAAGAGCCTCCCGCCGAGGGTCATGTGCATCGGGGCGGCCCACGCCTCGATCTGCACCGCCCGGGCCGCCCCGAACGCCGCCAGCGTTTCGGGCGCCTCGCGCAGCGCCGGCGACACCCGGGGCAGCGCGAGAAAGCGCAGCGCGTCGCCCGCGCCCGGGGCCTCGCCCGCGGCGGCCGTCCACCCCGCGCGCCGCAGCACGAGCGCCGACGCCGGGATCGGCTCGCTCGACACGATCCGCACGCCCCGCTGCTGCATCGACAGCACCCAGCGCGCGTCGCTGTCGTCCTCGCCCGCGCCGAACTGCCCCGGCGCCGCCAGCCACAGGAGCGCCACGTCCGCCTCCGCCGCCCCGGCCCGCAGGTCGTCGAACGCCGTCGCATCCAGCATCTGCGCCACCTGCCCCGCCTGCCCGCGCACGGGCGAGCCCGCGATGGCCACCGTCACGCCCGCCTGTTCGGCCACCGCGCGCACGTACGGCGCCTGCTCCACGCTCGCCCACACGCCGATCCGGGGCAGTGTCCCCATGAACCCCATGGTACCAGCCGACGTACTATCCCGTGAGCGCGGCAAGACGCCCGCGGGCGGGGACGGTCCCCGCCTGAGGAAAGTCCGAGCACGGCAGGACACGCTGGTGGGTAACGCCCACCCGCCCGAACGATCGCGGGCGAGGGACAGTGCCACAGAGAACAGACCGCCGATGGCCCCGCGCCGCAAGGCACGAGGATCAGGCAAGGGTGAAACGGTGGGGTAAGAGCCCACCGCCCCGACGGTGACGCCGGGGGCACGGCAAACCCCAGCGCGTGCAAGGTCAAGCAGCCTCCGCCTTGTCCGGGCACAGGGAGGCGGGTAGACCGCTCGAGGCGTCCGGCGACGGACGTCCCAGAGAAATGGTCGTCGCCCCCGGCAGGCCCGCCCGAGCCCCCGTCAATGGTGGGGCGGGAACCGCCGGTGGAACAGAACTCGGCTTACCGCCGCGCAGATCGCACTCGCGGGCCCTCGGGAGACCGGGGGCCCGCGGCCTTTTTGGCCACTCGCCTCGCGCACACCAACCGTCGGGCCCACTCCCCCGATGCGCGTCAGCCCAGGTACGTCTCCAACTCCTTCACGAGCTGCGTCCCCTGCGTCGTGTAGTCCTGCGCCGTCTTGCGCACACGCGTCAGCACCACCGTCGCATCCGCCAGGGCGGCCTTCACGCCCTTGTCATCATCTGGGATGACCTTCAGGCGGTTCTCGATCTCCTTCAGTTCCGTAACCTGCTGGGCCGTCTGCACCAGCGCGAACTCATGCTCCGTCTTCAACTGGCCCCACTGCTTCTGCAGCCCCGCCTTGAGGTTCGGATCCTTCGCGGCCTTGGCGGCCCAGGTCTTCTGCTGCTCGCGCACGCCCGCGACCTTGCCGCCGTATTTCCCGAGGGTGCCCCCCTCGATCGTCTCCATCCGCGTCTTCACGTCCGCGATCCGCTTCAGCAGCGTGGCGGGTGTCACCGGGCCCATCCGGAACGCCTCGGCGCCCTCGGCCGCGGTGTTCGCCTTGAGCACTTCCGCGCGCAGCGACGCGATGTACGTGTTCACGTCGCGCTGCACCTTCTCCGTCGCCTGCCACGCGGCGCCCGCATCCTTCTGGTACGCGGCCTTCTTCTCCGGGGGCACGTCGCCGAACGCAGGATCGAGGCGGAGTTTGATCATGTCCCCCGTGGTGCTCTTCTCCTTCCAGTGCGAGGTGATCTGCTCGAGCAGATCGCTCGCCTGGTCGGCGAACTTCGCCGACGCCCCGGCCGCGACATCGGCCCCCATCGTGTTCCCGCTCGCCTTGGCCGACTTCGCCGCCTGCGCCTGCTTGATCGCGTTGGCCGCCGCCGCCTCGACGCCCTTGGACTTGTACCCCGCCAGCACCGTCTCCAGCGACTTCGCCAGGGCCAGCCGCTCCGCGGTGTGCGCCTTCACGGCCTTCTCGCCGTCGGCGTACTTCCGCAGCAGCGTCGGGTCCACCTTGTCCTTCACCTTCGCGCCCGCGTCGACCAGCGACTGCATCGTGTCGCCCGCTGAGGTATGGATCGCCTGCAACGCCGTTTTCAGTTTCTTGACCGCCTCGGCGTACGCGGGCTTGTCGGCCACCGGCGTCGTCTTGGGGTCGGCGATCGCCTTGTCAAGGATCCCGAGATACTCCATGTACGCCTTCTGGAACGACGTCATCGCCTTCTGAAGGTCGCCGGCCGTCTTGGCCTTGTCGGCGCTCTCTAGCGCCGACCCGATGCCCGAGCCCTTGTTGAAATGCCCGAGGAACGTCGCCGAGGGCTTCTTCTTCGCGGTCGCCTGCTCAAAGGCGGTCTTGGCTTTCTTCCAGTCTTCCTTGAACGTTGGCATGGTCCCCTCCTCGATATCAAAATGCACAGTCCCACCGGACGTTCCCGCACTCCGCGAATGCAGGAGATGTAGACTACCGCGGGGGACCTTCAGCGGCAACGACTCAATCGTCGTGCGGGCTGCGAGTAAGGCAGGAGTACGGGAGAGAGGGTGGGGGAGGTGGGGGGAGGGCTGCCCGGGGAACGCGCCCGCGCATTCACGCATGACCGAAGGCACCCAGCACAATCTGCCCTTCTGATTCGCTCCCTGACGCCCGCCCACGCGGCACGCAGGTGCCCCCTGAATACCCTTCCCCGGCACATGCACACCCGCCCCACCCAACCCCTCTCCGCCGACGCCGACTCCGGCACCTGGGGCGGCCTCTCGCCCGGCGACGTCATCGGGCCTTACACCCTCGTCGCGCCCCTCGGCGAGGGCGGCTTCGGGGCCATTTTCCTCGCCGACCAGGCCACCCCCGTCCGCCGGCGCGTCGCCATGAAGTTCGTCAAGGCCGGGCTCGATTCCCGCGGCGTGCTCGCCCGCTTCGAGGCCGAGCGCCAGGCCCTGGCCATCATGGACCACCCGCACATCGCCAAGGTCTTCGACGCCGGCGCCACGCCCGCCGGACGCCCCTACGTCGTGATGGAATACGTCCCGGGGCTCCCCATCACCGAGTATTGCGACCGCGAGCGACTCTCCATCCGCGACCGCCTCGTGTTATTTCTCGACGTCTGCGACGCCGTCGCCCACGCGCACGCCAAGGGCGTCATCCACCGCGACCTCAAGCCCGCGAACATCCTCGTCTCGGGGCTCGAGTCCGGCGAGCGCGTCGTGAAGGTCATCGACTTCGGCATCGCCAAGGCCGTGCAGCGCGGCATGGGCGAGCCCATGATGACCGAGGCCGGCGCGCTCATCGGCACGCCCGAGTACATGTCGCCCGAGCAGGCCGACGCCTCGCACGACATCGACACCCGCACCGACGTCTACGCGCTGGGCGTGGTGCTCTACGAACTGCTCACCGGCGTGCTCCCGTTCGATCCCCGCGAACTCCGCGCCGCGGGCGACGCCGAGATCCGGCGCATCATCCGCGAGGTCGATCCGCCCCGACCCAGCACCCGACTGACCCAGGCCAGCCCCACCGCGGCCAGCGCCGCCCAGGCCCGGGGCCTCCGCCCGGACGACCTCTCCCGCGCCCTGCGTTCCGAACTCGAGTGGATCCCCCTCCGCGCCATGCGCAAGGCCCGGCGCGAACGCTACCGCTCGCCCTCCGACCTCGCCGACGACATCCGCAACTACCTCACCGGGCGCCCGCTCCTGGCCGGGCCCGAGAGCGTGACCTACCGCCTCACGAAGTTCGCCCGGCGTCATCGCGCGGGCGTCGCCGCCGCGTGTGTCGTCGCGCTCGCGCTCATCGCGGGGCTCGCCATCGCCGCCTCCGCCTCGGTCGAGACCTCCCGCGCCCGCCGCGAGTCCGAGGCCGTCACCGCGTTCCTCTCCGACATGCTCGCCGCCGCCACGCCCGAATCGCGCGGGCGCGACGTGCCGATGCGGGCCGTGCTCGACCAGGCCTCGGGCACGATCGACCAGCGCCTCGCCGGGCTCCCCCGGGCCGAGGCCACGCTCCGTCGCACGATCGGCCAGGCGTACCAGAGTCTGGGCGAGTTCGACAAGGCCGCGACCCACCTCGAACGCTCGTACGACATCCGACGCGACGAGTTCGGGCGGCACGCGCCCGAGACCGTCCGCGCCCTGGGCGATATCGGCGGGCTGCGCGTGCAGCAGGGGCGCTACGACGACGCCGTCGACCTCTGCACGCGGGCCCTCGACGACTGGCGGGGCAATCCCGACGACTACGTGCCCGCGGGGATCAAGAACAACCTCGCCGCCGCGTACAACCGCCTGGGACGGACCGCCGAGGCCATCGAACTCCAGCGCGACGCCGTCCGCGGGCTGGCCCGCGCGCTGGGCCCGACGCACGAGCACACGCTGGGCTCGACGATGAACCTCGCGTCGATGCTCGCCGACCGGGGCGACCCGCTCGAGGCCGAGCGCCTCCTCACCGAGGTCGTGAAGGGCTGGCGCGACAACCACCCCGACACGCACCCCGGCTCGACGCTCGCCCGCACCGAACTCGCCGGCATCTACATGCTCCTGCAGCGATATCCGCAGGCCGAGGCCATGTACCGCGAGGTCGCCGCGATCCAGGCCCGCTCGCTGGGCGAGCAGCACCCCGCCGCCGCCCGCACGCGTGCGAACCTCGGCACGGTGCTCTCCCGCCAGGGAAGAACCGACGAGGCGATCGACATCTCCGAGCGTGCGTGGGCCGCCATGTTCGACGCGCTCGGCCCCGGGCACATGGACACGCTCTCCGTCGCCGTCTCGCTCCTGGGCATGTACGAAGCCGGCGAGTGGCCCGCGAGCGTCCGCGAGCGTGTCGGCCCGGTCATCGCGACCCTCCGGGCCGTCGCGCAGGAGGCGACCGCACCCCCCACCTCGCTCAACGACGCCGCGTGGTTCCTGCTCACCGTCGAGCCCGCGTCGCTCCGCGACCCCGCGCTCGCGCTCCGCGCTTCCACCATCGGCTGCGAACGCGCCCGCACGCTCCGCGATCCCTTCCTCTGGTCCTACCTCGACACGCTCGCGAAGGCCCAGGCGATGAGCGGCCAGCGCGACCGCGCCGCCGAGACGCAGCGCGAGGCCATATCGCTCCTCCCCGCCACGCAGGAACGCTACCGCGCCGAGATGGAGCAGCGCCTCCGCGAGTACACCGGCACGCCGTAAGCCGTGGAATCATCGCGACGGCGGGGGCGGTGGTGGGGGGCCTACCCCGCCCGCGCCGCGACGTACACCACCCAGTCCTCGCCCAGCCCCTCGCCCGCGCCGACGGGCCGAACGTGCAGGCGTCCGCGCTCGTCGAGCGCCCCCGCCTGCGGGTCGTACACCTCCACGCGACCGAACCCCGCGTCGCGGCAGGCGTCGACGAGTTCGGGGATCGACCACAGCCGCCAGTGGTACACGAACGCGTCGCGCAGCACGCGGGTCCGTTGCCCCGCCGCCCGCACGCGGAAGTGCAGCGCGTTCACCACGCGTCCCGTCGCCGGGTCGGCCTCGCGCTGCTCCCACGTGTACCGCACGCGCTCGCCCCCGGGCAGCACGAAGTCCGCCGTCGTCGTGGCGTGGTCGAACGCCCCGCGCCCGCCGTATGTGTCCGCCACGAACACGCCCCGCGCCGTCAGCCGCTTCCGGCTCGCCCGCAGATACGCCACGAGGTCGCGCCGCTCGAAGAAGTACCCCAGCGGAAAGTTCAGCGCCGCGATGACGTCGCCCCGCGCGTGCACCCGGCGCACGTCCGCGCACCGCGTCCGCACACCATCGACGCCCGCGAGCCGCTTCAACGGCTCGGGGTCCAGGTCCACCGCGATGGCCTTGCGCCCCCCGGCCCGCGCGCCGCCCGCGCGCACCCACGCCTTGCAGATGCCCCCGCCGCCCGCGAAGTCCTCGCGCAGGAGGCGGGGTTTTCCGCCGTGGATCGCCGCGAGCAGGCGCGCCGCGCCGTCGGGCGCCTGCACGCAGTGCTCGTACAGGTCGAACCGGTCAGGCCCGGGCGCTCGTGCCGGCGCGGCCTTCGCCCCTCCCCGCCCGGCCCGCGCTCCGCCTCGCGTGCTCACGCCAGGCGCACCCACTTGATGAGCGTCGCCAGGTTCGGGGGCTTCCCGTACATCAGCACGCCCACGCGGAAGATCTTCGCCGCGATCTTCACCACCACCACGACCGTCGCCAGCCCGATCGCCATCGACAGCAGCACCTGCCACGTCGGGGGCGGCTCGGCCGAGGCGATCCGCAGCACCATCACGAACGGGTTCACCGGCGGGGTGAACGACATCACCGTCGCCAGCACGCCCTTGGGGTTGAAGATGATCGGCATCATCAGGATCATCGGCGTCATCACCACCAGCATCACCGGCGTCATGAGCGACTGCGCCTCGTGGATGTCCGTCACCGCCGCCCCGATCGCCGCCATCATCGCCGCGATGATGAAGAACGCGATGAAGAAGAACACCACCAGGTACAGCAGGTGCAGGGGCTCCACCACGTCCCGCATCGCGAAGTGAAACAGCGCCGCGATCCCCAGCCCCGAGTACAGCAGCAGCACCACCAGCCCCGCCCCCATCTGCCCCACGATCTTCCCCGTCATCAGGTGCGTCGGCGACACCGCGCTCAGCAGCACCTCCATGATCCGGTTCGACTTCTCCTCGATCGTCGAGTACAGCAGGAACTGCCCGCCCGTGAACACGCTCGCCCACAGCAGCAGCATGAACCCCAGCGGCACGAGCATCTGCTTCACCACCGTCGCCCGACGCTCCCCGTCCCGCGTGAACTCGATCGTCTCGGGCATCCGCACCTGCATCAGCGCCCGCAGCCGCCCGGCGTCCTCGCCGTTCGCCGCCAGGCGCGCGTCCAGCAGCGCGTCGCGCACCTGCGTGCGGATCAGCCGCTGCACGCGCACGTCCAACTTGTTCTTCACGAACAACTGGAACGACCCGAACCCCTCCTGCGCATCGCCCTTCAGCACCGCGTCGGGCTCCACGATCACCAGCGCCAGGCGCGTCCCGTCGAACGCGTCGCCGATCAGCAGCGCCTCCTTCGCCGCCTGCTCGTCCGCCCCGGGCTCGAGCACCTCCACGCTGATCTCCGGGATCGCCGCGTTGCTCGCCGACACGTTCGCCATCACGCCCTGCACTGTCCCCGCCTGCCCGGGCGCCACCGCCTTCATCGCCTCCGTCGCCCGGGCCTTCGCCTCTTCCAGTTCCTCCGCCAGGTTCGCCCGCAGCGCCTCGCCCGACAGTCGCGCCACGATCGCACCCGCCGCCAGCCCGCGGGGGTCGTCCGCGGGCGTGCCCGAGCGGTCGATCACCGCGATGCTCCCGCGCACCTTCGGCGGCGCGTCGCTGATCAGCAGCGGCACCAGCACCAGCGCGCCGACCATCACGATCGGGAGGATCAGCACACCCGCCAGGAACGCCTTCGTGAACACCGTCGCCGAAAACTCGCGCCACGCGACGGCCAGCACCTTCCGCATCGTTCAGTCCCCCCCGCCTTCGCCCGTCCCCGACCGCAGCGCCGCCCGCAGCGCCTCGGGGTCCGCCTCGCCCCCTTCCGACTCCACGATCTCGATGAAAATGTCCTCCAGCGTCGGACGCAGCACCTCGATCCGCCGGCACGGCGCCACGCCCGCCAACCGCGCGATCATCCCCACCGCGTCCACGCCCTCCCGCAGCTCCACCCGCACGAACCCGTTGTCCGCGCGCGTCCCGACGATCTCCTCGATCGACCCCAGCGCCTGCGCGATGTTCCCCCGCGCCGGCTCCAGCAGCAGCGCCCGCGGATCAAACCGCGAGCGGATCGCCTCGGGCGAATCGTCCAGCACCTTCCGACCCCGGTGAATCATCACCACCCGGTCGCACAGCGCCTCGGCCTGCGCCATCTGGTGCGTCGAAAAGATGATCGTCGTCCCCTTCGCCCGCTGCTCGTCGATCAGCCCGCGCAGCAGCCGCGCGTTCACCGGGTCCAGCCCCGAGAACGGCTCGTCCAGAATCACCAGGTCCGGCTCGTGGATCACCGCCGCGATGAACTGCACCTTCTGCTGCATCCCCTTCGACAGTTCCTCGCACTTCTTCCGCGCGCAGTCCGCCAGCCCCACCCGCTCCAGCCACCCGCGCACCCTCGCGTCCAGCCCGTGCTCCGCCACGCCCTTCAGCCGCGCCATGTACGTCAGGAACGCCGCCACCTTCATCTTCTTGTACAGCCCGCGCTCCTCGGGCAGATACCCGATCCGGTCCTTGCTCTCCACCGCCGACGCCTTCCCCAGCACGCGAACCTCGCCGCGGTCGGGGAACAGGATCGACATGATGATCCGGATCGTCGTCGTCTTTCCCGCCCCGTTGGGCCCGATGAACCCCGTCAGCGACCCCGCCGGGATCGCCAGGTCCAGCCCTTCCACCGCCACCTTCTGCCCGAAGGTCTTGCGGACTCCGCGCAACTCGATCGCCTGCGTCATGCGTGCTCCCGTGCGAGGCCCGCGATTCTTCGCTTCCCCCGCGCCCCGCGTTACCGCCATGCCCTTCTACACTCGCCCGAATGGCGCACCTCGACAGACAGGGTACGGCTCCCGATCTCGGCCTCCCCCCGCGGGCCCTCGAAAAACTCCGCGCCATGGACGCCGAAGAACGCGACCTCGCGCGCCAACTCGAAGACCCCGACGTCGTCCAGGACCACAAGCGCGTCCGCGCCCTCTCCATCCGGCGCGCCGCCATCGAGCCCGCCGTCACCCTCTTCCGTCAACTCGACGCCCTCGCCCGCGAGGCCCAGGGGCTCCGCGACCTCCTCGCCCCCGGGGGAGACCCCGAACTCGCCGCCATGGCCCGCGACGACCTCCCCCGCGTTGACGCCGCCCTCCGCGACACCGCCGAGGCCCTCCTCGCCCGCCTCGTCACCGCCGACGACCGGCGCGTCGGCTCGGTCATGCTCGAAATCCGCGCCGGCACCGGCGGCGACGAGGCCGCCCTCTGGGCCCGCGACCTGCTGGAGATGTACCAGAAGTTCGCCGCCCGGCGCGGGTGGTCCTTCGAACTCCTCGAAACCTCGATCGAGCCCGCCACCGGCGGCATCCGCGCCGCCCTCGCCGGCGTCAAGGGCGAGGGCGTCTGGTCCGAACTCGCCTTCGAAGCCGGCGTCCACAGCGTCAAGCGCGTCCCCGCCACCGAGGCCCAGGGACGCATCCACACCAGCACCGCCACCGTCGCCGTCCTCCCCGAGCCCGAGGACGTCGACGTCGCCATCGACTGGGCCAACGATGTCGAGGAACAGGCCACCCGCGCCCAGGGCCCAGGCGGGCAGAACGTCAACAAGGTCGAAACCGCCTGGCAGATCCACCACAAGCCCACCGGCATGGTCATCAAGATGATGGAGGCCAAGAGCCAGCAGCAGAACCGCGAGCGCGCCCGACGCCTCCTCCTCGCCCGCCTCCACGAGATCGAACTCCAGAAGAAGAACGCCGAGCGCGCCGCCGCCCGCAACAGCCAGATCGGCGCCGCCGGGCGCAGCGAGAAGATCCGCACCTACCGCTGGAAAGAGGGCATCGTCGCCGACGAGCGTCTCCCGGGCGAGTACGCGCTCCGCGACGTCATGGCCGGCGACCTCGACGACCTCATGCGCGACCTGCAGAAGGCCGAGACCACGCGCCGCCTCGCCGATCTGTAATCTGTGCCGCCGCGGGGCACGCGTTCCGCCCGCCATCCGCCTCGCCGTGGGGGATCATCCGTGTCGCAGTTCTTCTACAGCACCGACGGCACCACCCGCGTCGGGCCCATCGAGCACGACGCGCTCGTCAACCTCGTCCGCATCGGCATGCTCTCGCCCGCCACGCTCATCTGGCGCGAGGGCTACCCCGCCTGGACCCCCGCCGCCCAGACCCCCGAACTCGCCGCGCTCTTCGCCAACCCCGCCCCCGAAGCCGCCGCCGATCCCGTCGTCGCGGACGCCCCAGCCACGCCCGACGTCGCGAACGAGAACCCCGCCGCCTTCACCCCGCCCACCATGCCCGGGCCCATGAGCCTTCCCCGCACGTCCGGCGCCGACGGCATGGCCATCGCCGCGCTCGTCATCGGCATCTGCTCCCTCATGCTCTTCGCCTGCATCAACGTCTTCGGCATCCCCCTTCCCATCATCGGGCTCATCCTCGCCAAAATCAGCAAGACGCCCGGCGGCGTGCGCACCGCCGCCATCGTCATCAACGCCGTCAGCCTCGCGCTCCTGCTGGCCATCCTTGTGTTCATGCTCGTCACCTGACGCCGCGTCCCCCCCCCCATGCCCACCGACTCCCGTGAGATCGTCGTCGTCGGCGCCGGCGCCGCCGGGCTCATGGCCGGCATCACCGCCGCCCGCGCGCTCGGGCCCGGGCGCGTCCTCCTCCTCGACGGCGCCAAGACCCTGGGCGCCAAGATCCTCGTCGCCGGCGGCGGGCGCTGCAACGTCACCCACCACAGCGTCGACGAACGCGCCTACGCCGGCGCCCCGCCCCACGCCGTCCGCCGCGTCCTCGCAGCCTTCCCCGTCGAACACACCATCGCCTTCTTCCGCGACCTGGGCGTCGAACTCAAGCGCGAGCCCACCGGCAAACTCTTTCCCGTCACCGACTCCGCCCGCACCGTGCTCGACGCGCTCCTCCGGGCCGCCCGCGACGCCGGCGCCGAACTCCGCCACCCGTGGCGTGTCGCGCACATCGAACGCCTGCCCGAACTCCCCGCCTCCGACCCGCCCGCCTCCGATCCTTCCGCCGCCCACCCCCCGCGCTTCCGCATCACCCGCGCGCCCGCGCCGGGGGCGCCTCCCGACGTCTCGCACCACCCCGAGCCCGACGTCATCCTCGCCCGCACGCTCATCCTCGCCACCGGCGGCATGGCCCTCCCACGCTCCGGCTCCGACGGCCTGGGCTACGCCTTCGCCCGCACGCTCGGCCACTCCACCACCCCGCGCATCGTCCCCGCGCTCGTCCCGCTCCTCACGCCCGAGGGGCACTGGTCCCGCGCGCTCAGCGGCATCACCACGCCCGCCACCGCCGAACTCCGCGCCGCCTCCGGCAAACGCCTCAAGGCCTTCACCAACTCCACCCTCCTCACCCACCTCGGCCTGTCGGGCCCCAGCATCCTCGACCTCAGCCGCTACCTCACCCTCGCCCGCGACGCCGACCCCGGCGCCTCCCTTGTCCTCAACTGGCTCCCCGGCGTCACGCCCGACGCGCTCGACGACGACCTCGCCCGCGCCCGCGGCCCGGGCATCGCCCGCTATCTCGCCGAGCGCGTCCCGCACACCATCACCGTCCCCGAGCACGAACCCCGCGGCATGCCGCTGCGCCTCGCCCAGGCCCTCTGCGAACAGGCCGCCGTCGATCCCGCCACGCCCGTGCACGCCCTCACCCGCGACCAACGCCGCGCAATCGTCCGCTGGGCCGTCGAGTGCCCCATCCCGATCACCGGTGATCGGGGCTTCACGCACGCCGAAGTCACCGCGGGCGGCGTGCCGCTCAGCGAACTCCACCTCGCCACCATGGCCTCGCGCCTCTGCCCGGGCCTGCACCTCTGCGGCGAGATCCTCGACGTCGACGGCCGCATCGGCGGCTTCAACTTCCAATGGGCCTGGGCGAGCGGGCATGTCGCGGGGTTCGGTGCCGCTACGCCGCACGCCTAATCCCCGTCCCCCGTCGCCCGTCCCCAATCCCCATTGCCTTCATGCCTTGCTGGGGCGGGGCCTTTCCAGGCCCCGTCTTCCCTCCCTTCTCCCCCTCTTCAATGCCCACGATGAGCGACGTCCTCGTCGCGAATCGTGGCGCTTTCCCCCCATCGCATCCCCTCCCCGCCCGCAGGGCGCACGCCCGTTGCCAGAGGCGCGGCGAGTCTTCGAGCCCGCCTCTGGACCCCAGTCCCATCCACTCCGCCCCCTTGGGGCGACGAGCCCACCGACCTCCCCCAACCCACCCCCCGAATGCCCAATGCCGAATGCCTCTCTCCTCTGGGTCGGGTCCTTGCCTT